>ENA-ORNK01000012-ORNK01000012.1-human-gut-metagenome-genome-assembly--contig:-NODE-12-length-254202-cov-6.097097_pt1 | contig 254202 bp, 218 predicted proteins | sample MGYA00242115_ERZ509022 | MGnify/ENA primary metagenome ERZ509022 (study PRJEB26280, sample SAMEA2338690) | human gut metagenome | biome: human gut; feature: human-associated habitat; material: faeces...
ACGGGAGAAACAGGACCTACGGGAGAAACAGGGCCCACGGGCGCAATAGGTCCGATAGGTCCAACAGGTTCGACAGGACCTACGGGAGCAACAGGTCCGACGGGTCCAACAGGTTCGACAGGACCTACGGGAGAAACAGGGCCCACAGGTCCGACAGGCCCGACAGGACCTACGGGTGAAACAGGAGCAACGGGACCTACAGGCACAGTACCTGACGATGTGTTTGCATCTTTTTACAACTATCAGTATCCTTTGACGCAAAATACATTGATATCCGTATTTCCCGACGTGACTGACCCCACGGGAAACATAACTTTCAACGGGTCCGACCGCATTACGCTTGCTCCGGGATATTATCTTATATCTTATAAAGTTTCGGCGGTGTTAAGGTCGCCTAATTATATACAGGTTACGCCTTTTTATAACGGAACTTCGCATCTTGAAACGGGTATTTATTTTGCAACCAGCGCAAACGGCTCAAGCGCGTGCGGAGCTTCGTTTATAATTTTAAGGGCACCGTCTCAAACGGATTTTACTTTAAGCTACAACGGCTCGAGCAATGCAGTGGAAGGAGAAGTCAACATTACCATATTGAAATTGAGAAGAGATTTATAGAGTAATCGGATTTTTCTTTTTATCTCATATAAATTTTTTCGGTGGCCATATAAAGCGGCAGAACCTTTAGAAAAATTTTAGTTTTTATATTTTAGCTAAAAAAAATTCAAAAGCACGGCTTAAATCATAAGCGGTGCTTTTTTTATGGGCAAATTATAAAAAATTACGAATCAGAGTTTAGTGTCTTTTTCTTTTTTGCTATTAAAATCGTTAAGAAAAATCATATATTCTTCAAATCGGTATTCGCGGACGGGCATGGGCTTTTCGTCGTAAAAGAAAAAAACGAGAGCAGGTGAAATTCCGTTCCATTCTTTTCGGAATTCATAAGAAACCAGCTTTCCGTCGAGTATCAGTTTTTTTATTTTGGCGTGGTAGTTGAAGTACATTTTGATTAGTATTTATCTTAAAAACGAGTTTTATGGGTTTTACCAACAATTTACAAACATTTTACCGTAACGGGATAGCAATGAATTTTATTAACGGCTATAATTTCGGTGTAGTAAAAAAAAGGAGACAGAAAAAATGAAAAAGTTAGTAATGTTTATGCTTGCATTGGTTATGGCAGTCACGGCGTGCGTTGCGCTTACCGGTTGCGGCGCGGAAAAGGACATACTTGTCGTATGCAGGGAAGCGTCCAGCGGCACGAGAGAGGCTTTTGACAAATACGTCGGACTTGAAGCCGCCGACATAACCTCTTCGGCGGAGGAATACAGCAGCACGGGCAACGTCCGCGAAAAAGTGGCAAATACGGCAACCGCAATCGGATATATTTCGCTTGCTTCCGTTGACGACAGCGTTAAGGCACTTAAAATAGAAGGGGTGGAGGCAACTGCCGACAATGTTCGTGCAGGCACCTACAAGATACAGCGTCCTTTCCTTCTTCTTACCAAAGCGGGACTTTCGCTTCAGCCCGCGGCTCAGGATTTCTTCAATTATTGCATGAGCAAGACTGCGGAAGCGGCCATCAGCGCGGAAAAAGGAATAAGCACTTCGGACTTTTCTTCCCGCCCCGAATATACCGTACCTGAAACCGCACTCAGCGGCAACATAACGCTTAAGGGCTCCACTTCCATGGAAGATATTATCAAAAAGCTTGTCGCCGAATACCAGGCGAAAGGCGGAGATAAGGTTTCCAGCATAACGTTTACTTTTGATTTCCCCGGTTCCGGCGGCGGCAGAACGGCGGTTAAAGAAGATACGACGGGTAACGTCATAGGTCTTGCAAGTTCTTCAAGCCCCGACGCCGCTTATACCGAGCACACTTTGTGCCTTGACGCCGTTGCGGTAATCGTCAACAAGGATAACGACAAGATTGACGACATCAACGCGGCTCAGCTTAAAGACGTATACACCGGCACCGTTAAGAAGTTCAGTGAAATCAAGTAATAAATGAGAAACGTAAAAGCAAAAGAAAACGCTGTAAAATGCGTGTTTATGGCCACGGCAATTATCTGTATAATTGCCGTTGTTGCCATTTTCATCTTTCTCATCGCGGAAAGCATTCCCGCGTTTCGCAAAATAGGTTTTTTCAGATTTTTGTTCGGCGACACCTGGAACCCCGTTGCGTCCGATAAATACGACGCGCCTTTAAGCGGAACCTACGGTGTATTCAAAATGATAGTGGGGACGCTTGCGGCGACTTGCGGGTCGGTGGTGTTCGGCGGAACTTTAGGCTTTTTCACCGCGATATTCATTGCCAAATTCTGCCCGAAGAAAATCAAGCGGCTGTTTTCCACGGTAATACATTTGCTGGCGGGCATACCTTCAGTCATATTCGGCTTTTTCGGAATGAAAGTTCTGCTTCCCGTTCTCGGAGTATTTTCCTCAAACGGCAGCGGCAGCGGTTTGCTTGCCGTATCGCTTGTTTTAGGAACCATGATTCTGCCTACTGTCGTTTCGCTTTCCAAAACAAGCATAGACGCCGTACCCGAAAGCTATTACGAAGGTGCGCGCGCACTGGGAGCAACTCACGAACAGGCAGTATTCAAAACGGTTGTTCCCGCCGCTAAATCGGGTATAGTAGCCTCGATTATATTGGGTATAGGCAGGTCTGTAGGCGAAACCATGGCCGTAATTATGGTTGCGGGCAACAAGGTCAATTATCCCGGCGGATTTTTCCAAAGCTTCCGCGTGCTTACGGCAAACATAGTCATGGAAATGGGCTACGCGGGAGAGGTTCAGCTGGGTGCTCTTATCGCAACGGGCGTAGTGCTTCTGATTTTCATCCTTATCGTCAACGTGCTTTTAGGACTTGTTTTGTCCCGCGGTAAAAAAGAGAAAAAAGGTAAAAAGAACTCGGGCAGATTCGCGGGAGCGTTTATGTATAAAATAAAATCCGACCGCATCGGAAAAGTCGCAAGTTACGTCTGCGCTTTCGTAACGGTCATCGCTCTTTTTTCCATAATAGCTTTCGTGGTGGTGTCGGGATTACCCCATCTCAGTTTTCAGCTCTTGTTCGGGGAGTACGTCGTTGCGGGCGCGATAAGCATTCTGCCCAGCATAGCGGCAACTTTCATGACGATAGTTATAAGCCTTTTGCTAGCTATACCCATAGGCGTCGCGACGGCGGTATATCTCAACGAGTACACTAAAAAGGGCAGCCGCGCGGTAAAAATCATACGCGGCGCAATAGACATACTCAGCGGCATTCCGTCAATAGTTTACGCGCTGTTCGGTATGGTGACGTTCGTAGTGTGGTTCGGCGGCAGAATGTCTATTCTTGCAGGAAGCTTTACGATAGCGGTTATGTTGCTTCCCACGGTGGTGCGTTCCACCGAAGAAAGTCTTAAGGCCGTGCCGGACAGTCTGAGAGAAGGCAGTCTTGCGTTGGGCGCGGGTAAAGTGCGCACGCTTTTTAAGGTCGTTTTGCCCTCCGCATTGCCGGGAATAATGTCCGCGATAATTTTAAGTATGGGACGAGTGGTTTCCGAATCCGCTCCTTTCATGTACACTATGGGCAGTACTATAATGCCCATGCCCGAAAGTTTTCTCAGCAGCGGAACTACGCTTGCGGTTGCGCTTTACAAACTCGCGGGCGAGGGACGGCACACGGACGAAGCTTATGCAACCGCTTTCGTGCTTTTGGTAATAGTGCTTGCCCTTAACCTTCTGGCGTCGTTCATCGAGAAAAAACTAAATAAAAAATTACAAGGAGATACTAATGCTGTTCGCTCGGTTAAAAGAAAAAATATCGGTCGCAAAAAAAGAGAAAGTTAAATCCGTAACTGAAGCAACCCCGTTCGGGCGCAACATATCAGTGGAAAAAGCCAACCTATGGTACGGCGATTTTCACGCGCTGAAAAATATCGACATCGAAATTCCCGAAAACAAAATCACCGCTTTCATAGGGCCTTCGGGTTGCGGAAAATCCACTTTTCTCAAGTGCTTTAACCGCATGAACGACCTTGTGGAGGGGTGCAGAATAGAAGGCGTTTTTCGTTTGGGAGAGGTGGATATTTACGGCAAAACGGACGTCAACGAGCTCAGGCGCAACGTCGGCATGGTATTTCAGAAACCCAATCCTTTTCCCATGAGCGTTTACGACAACATCGCTTACGGTCCCCGTACTTTCGGCGTACATAAACGCGCTCTTCTTGACGAGATTGTGGAGAGGTCGTTAAGACAAGCCGCAATGTGGGAGGAACTTAAAGACAGACTCAATAAGTCCGCATTGGGGCTTTCGGGCGGTCAGCAGCAGCGTTTGTGCATTGCCCGAGCGTTGGCGGCTCAGCCTAAAATTCTGCTTATGGACGAGCCTACAAGCGCGCTTGACCCCATATCCACCGGTAAAATAGAGGACTTGTGCTACGACCTTAAAAACGACGTAACGATAGTGATAGTAACGCACAATATGCAACAGGCTACGCGTATTTCGGATAAAACGGGATTTTTCCTCTTGGGAGAACTTGTCGAGTACGGCGATACGATGGAAATGTTTTCAGATCCGAAAAAAGAAAAAACCAAAAACTACATTACCGGCCGATTCGGTTGATTTAATCGGGCTTTAATAGTATAATGGAGGTATAACAATATGTCCAACAGGATAGCCTTCGAGGAAGAACTGTCCGAGCTTAAGGTGGAACTCGTGCGTATGTGCCGCATTACCGAGGAGATGATATTCGACTCGATAAACGCGCTTTTAAGCAAGGATAAGGAGCTTGCCTTGTCCGTCCCGCCGCGCGACCGCAAAGTCGACGAATTCGAACTGGATATAGAGCGCAAGTGTATGAGGATTCTGTTGCGCCGTCAGCCGGTTGCGGACGACTTCAGGGAGGTTTCCACCGCGCTTAAGTTGATTACGGATATAGAGCGTATCGGGGACCAGGCAAGCGACATTGCGGAAATCGTGCTGTCTTTCGGTAACGAGCCTTATATAAAGGAGCTTGTTCACCTTAAAAAAATGGGCGAATTGGGCGTAAGGATGGTGCGTTCTTCGGTGGATTCGTTTATAAGGGGCGACGAAAAGCTTGCCGACGAGATAATTTCCGCCGACGACGAAATGGATTCGCTGTTTGTGACCGTAAAGGACGAGCTTATCGAGCTTATAAAAAAAGACTCGTCAAACGCGGACCAGGCAATAGCTTTTATGATGATTGCCAAATATCTGGAGCGCATAGGCGACCACGCCGTCAACGTGTGCGAGTGGACGAAATATTTTGAAACGGGAGTTCACGTAAAATACTGATGGATGACAAAATCAAAAACACTATTTATGCGGTAGAGGACGACGAAGGAATTCAGGAGCTGTATCAGGGTGCGCTTGAAGAGAATTATTTTATAAGGATATTCCCCGACGCCCAAAGTTTTCTGCGTGCTTTCGAGGATAAAAAACCCGATCTCGTCCTTCTTGACATAATGCTGCCCGATATGGACGGTTATTCAGTGCTGGTCAGAATCCGCGAAACAGACGACCGCATTCCCGTAATAGTGGTAAGCGCCAAAAGCGACGAACTCAGCCTTGTCAAAGGGCTTAACAAGGGTGCGGACGATTACATCACCAAGCCTTTTTCCATTCTGGAACTTCTTGCCAGAATCAAGACATCGTTACGTCGCACCAATTCCGCGGTAAAACGCGTTTCGGGCTTCGATATAGACTCCAATACCTATACGGTAAGATACAACGGCAAGGAACTGGGATTTACGCTTAAAGAATACAATCTTTTCAAAATGCTTGTTTCCTATGCAGGCGTCACTTTAAGCCGCGAAAAACTGCTTAATGAAATCTGGGGCGTGGATTACGAAGGGGAAACACGCACGCTTGATATGCACATAGCTTCGGTACGCGATAAAATTCACAAAGCGGGTGGCGGAGATTGCATCGTCACCGTACGCGGAGTGGGTTACAGGCTGGATTTATGATTAACTCGGGATTATTGGCCGCGTCGACGGCGGCGTGGATATCCGCGATTGCGGTTGCCGTCCTTGTTACGGCGGCGGTCGTTGCGCTTATCGCTGCGGGAATTTATGCCAAAGAAACAAAAAAGCGCGCCGAAGATATAAAAAACAGCCTTAAAAGCATAACTCAGGGACATTACCGCCCCGTAAAGTCGGACAGCAGAAATCCCGAAATGTATGCGATTTACAACGAAATCAACGAGATAGCCGACGGCTTTCTATGCGCAATGCGCGCGTCTGACGCGGAAAGAAAAAAACTCAATTTCGTTCTTAACAACGTTTCGCAATGTATTCTGGCGGTGGATGAAAACAACGTCGTAAAAATCATGAACGCGCCCGCAAAAAAACTGTTTTCACGCGACGACAGTTTTGTGGGCAGAGATTTGTATTTTGCCGTAAGCGACGCAAAGCTTTTATCCAAACTTGCCACCGCGCTTAAAGACGGACCTTATTCCTTCGAATACCGTATGGAAGACAAGTATTTACTTGTGGATATATGCCGTACCGAAGGAGGGATTCACGACGAAATTACCGATATCATCATTATTTCCGACGTCTCGGCGGAAAAACTTGCCGCAAAGCAACGTTCGGACTTTTTCTCCAATGCGGGGCATGAACTTAAAACTCCGCTTACCTCCATTCAGGGACTGACCGAATTATTGCTTGTAAAAACAGACCCCGAGTCTTTGGCATTCAAATACGCCCAGCGTATTCATAACGAGGCGGAACGGTTGGGTGCGCTTGTGCTGGATATGCTCAAGTTAAGCAATATAGAAAATCTGCAGTCGCTTAAGGCGGTCGAGGAGTCGGCTACGGAGGTGGAGCTGTCCGACATTGCCGCCGAGGTAATCGCCGCGCTTGAGGTGGAAGCGGAAAAGAAAAATCTTACCGTTACGCTTGAGGGCAAAGGCGTCGTCGTTGCAGACCCCAGAAAAATTTACGAAATTATAAACAACCTTTATTCCAATGCCGTAAATTACAACGTTTTAAACGGCAGTATAAAAGTCGTTATCGGAAAAACCGACTGCGGCACGGTGCTTACCGTTGCCGACACGGGGATAGGTATAGACAAAAAACACATTCCCCGCCTTTGCGAAAGATTTTACCGCGTGGACAAAAGCCGTTCCAAAAAAACGGGCGGCACGGGTCTGGGGCTTGCGATAGTCAAGCACGTCTGCGCGCTTTACGGAGCGGAGCTTAATATTTCTTCCGAAGAAGGCGTGGGCACTACCGTGACCGTTACATTTAAAAAATAATTGCGACAGTTTACGTAAGCGTAAAAGATTTGCTTTTTCGGGCAAATCTTTTTTTATGCTAAAACTTGTAAATACCGTTAAATTGTTTATACTTCTTGACGTAATCAAATCGTTATGTTATACTTTAAACGTAAAATTTACATGAGATAAAACTTTTCGACATTTATAAAATTTAACTTTTGGCTATAAAAATACATATTTATGTAAAAAGCGGTGATGATAAGGCAATAATCTTTGCGTCTGTTTAAGGGCATCACGTTATTGACAGCGGGAAAGGGTATTAATGAGCATAGAAATCGACGTTTTCAAACTTATCGACGCATTGGGCGACAGGATTCAGAACAATTCTCCTTTAGATAAAAACCTGAAGGAGCGTATCGAGTGCGCAACCGACATCGTGTACGACGAGTCCGATCCTGCAACCTGCGTTTACGACACATACCATATTCCCAGGGAAGAGGGCAAATATCCCGTAATGCTTTACATTCACGGCGGAGGATTTGTCGCCGGCGACAAAAAGTTCAGGCGCGGGGTTTCAAAATGGTACGCTCAAACGGGGTTATACGTTTTCAACGTAAATTACGGACTTTGCCCCGCGTATATGTATCCGCAGCCGCTTGTTCATATCGTAAAAGCCTTTAACCGTATATGCGAAAAAGCCGAAGAGCTTAACCTCGACTTAAATAAGTTTATCGTTGCGGGCGACAGTGCGGGCGCGTATTATGCCGCCATGCTTATTGCCGCGTGTAATTACAAAAGGGTGCAAAAAAAATTAGGGGTTACTCCGTTGTCCTCGGTAAAGGCGGCAATATTCAACTGCGGACTTTACGATATCGATTCAATTATGAAATGCAAAATGATGTTTGACTTAAACGCAAGAATTTTCCGCAGATTTACCGGCTCGGACGATGTTTGTTTTGAGAATTATGTCCATAAAAAACTGTGTATGCCCGCGTCTTACGTTAACTCGGCATATCCGCCTTGTTTCATTGTTTACTCCAAAAAAGATTTTTTCGTGGGCGGACAGGCCGAATCGTTTATTGATAAGCTTGCGGAAAAAGGAGTGTATTTCGAAAGCTATTTTTCAGACGTTGTTTTTTCCAATCATTGTTTTCCTCTCAACTGGAAGGGTAAATATGCAGTTACCGCAAATAGCATGACGGAAAATTTCGTCAAAAGATTTCTGGAGGGAAAGCTGCCCGTACACTCCAAAAAGGTCAAAAAACCTAAAGAGGTCGAAGACGTTGACGCAAGGCAGGCGTGAAGCATTTAAAACCGAATAAAGCTTTTAAAAGTAAAAATTCTTTCAGTAGGAATCTGCCGCGAAAGAATTTTTTGTTTTAAATAATTTTATATTAATCCGTAAATGCCCGTAAAACAACGCACATAAAAAGTCAACCGAAGTATTCGTATAATGCGGTAAAGCAGCTTTCGCCGTTTTTACTGCCCGAAAAAACGTAAAGGTTGTCGTTTTGTTTTTCTACGGAAACGTCCACGATTTCGTTTAGTTTTGTTTCGGCAAGGAAATTGACGATTACTTTTTTAAGCGGACGCGCAGGCAGGTCGAAAGAGTTAAAGGCGATGTCGGCATACTTGATGTTGTTGGTGTGGCCGTTGTGGTCAAGTTCCGACCGTTGAATAGTATGAGAATATACGGGCGCGGATTTAAGGGGTAAAATACGTTCTATACGCTTATTTTCGTATGCGTATTTGTCCGTGAATTGTCCGTCGAAGTCAACTGAAGGTTTAACGATTTTACGTTCCTTAAAGTCGATGTGCACCCATTGGCTCGTACCTTTGGCGGCAAGCGTTCCGTTTTCATCGTAAAGGTAAAAGTCGCGGGTGTAGTCCACGATTCCCTTGGGATGAGGATAGGTTTCAGCCGTAATCGTCATTCCCGGGTAAAGCTTAACAAAACAGTCGAATTTGATTTTCGTGACTACCCATGCGATGTTTTTCTGTTTCATCTCCTCGAAACCCATTCCAAGCATTGTTGCGTGTTTTGCGGCAACGGTCTGGAATATGTCAAGGTAAGCGCTTGCCCGCATATTGTCGTTAAAGTCGAAATCAGACTCTTTTAACTTGTAATTCTCTTTATAAAAAATCATTTTGAGTCACTGCCTTCAGTTATAAAGTTCACGACGAAATTATATCATCGTTATAAATTTTTTGCAACGAAAAATTCTTATTTGTTCTTAATAAATTATTGACTTAACCAAACTAATGTTCTATAATTTCATTGATTTGTTAAAGTTTAAAAAACCAAAAGCATCAAAAGGGAAAATGAAGGCGTAAAGGAGATTTTTTATGATTGAAAAATTTACCGTTTCGCGCGACGATAACGTGTATCAAGCATGGCCGGACGTAACGATTAATAATGACGGGTGTTTGGTGTGCGTTTTTACCGAATGTGCTCATCATGCGGACAGAAGCGGCTCGCGACTTATGACGACCGTCAGTCGCGACGGCGGCGAAACCTGGAGCGAAAAACGTCCTCTGACGGAAAAATCAGACTCTTCGTTTTTTTGGAACAACGCGCGCATTTCTCTTCTTAACGACGGAAATCTTTATATAGTTTGCGATAAAGCCACCCGCAGCGAAAACGAAAACTCCAAAATTTACTTGTTTATAAGCAAAGACGGCGGTGAAACCTGGTCTGAAGCAAAAGAATTGCCTTGTTTCGGCATAGTTCCTTCAAAGCTTACGGAACTGAAGTACGGCGATTACGCAGGAAGACGAATAATTATGGCTCATTCCCGCGACGAAAACGATATTTACACGGTAAGAAGCTGGTACAGCGACGACAGGGGCAAAAGCTGGTCGGGACCCGTTACGGTCGTAAGCCGGAAAGAATACAAACTGTGCGAGGCCGCTCCGATTGAATTAAAAAACGGTGTTCTGACTGTCTTATTAAGAGAGAATTCTTCAAAAGGATTAGATGCTTTCAAAACTTTTTCGTATGACGGAGGTGACAGCTTTAACGGACTTTATACTGCACCGTTACCCGGTTGCCATCGACCTGTTGCCGACTATGTGGACGATGAAACCGTATTGATAACCTATAGATTTATGCAGGGCGGAAAAGGTTGGCTGGGGCATTGGACCCAAAACGTTTTTGCCGCGTTTATGTCTGATAAGGATTTGTCCGAAAAGCTTAGAGAAAATCAGTCCTCGCGCATAATGCCTTTGGATTATGACCGTTCCGCGGTTTCGGACCTTGGCTATACGGGATTTGCAAAATTAAAGGACGGACGCGTCTATGTTGTTAATTACATAGTGGACGACGCACCCAAAGCGCATATTCGCGGATACAGATTCGGCAAAAAAGACGTTATTTTATAAATAATTTTTTATTATAAATAAGGAGAATTATGGCAATGAAAAAGGAAAAATTCGTGATAATTTCCAACGACGCGATGGTGTATGACGACCTTGAGTATTTAAGTCACAAGTTTGCTTTTAAAAGACTTATGGGCGAAGGTTCCGTAGTAAAGACTCTGCGTTCTATATATCCTACCGTTACGTATGCCGTTCATACTTCGATGATTACCGGATGTTATCCCGACAGAACGGGAGTCTATAATAACGAAAACGATGAGTTGTGCGTTAAAAGCAGCGACTGGCATTGGTTCCGCCCGTCAAACAAATGTAAAACTCTTCTCGACGCCGCAAAGGAAAAGGGGCTTACTACGGCAAACGTGTTCTGGCCGGTTACGGGTTCTGATAACAGCATCGATTACAATATCGCCGAATATTGGACGCAGACAAAGGAAGAAACAATTTTCGACGCATTCAGAAGGGCAGGCTCGTCCGAGCGAGTGATTGACGAAATAATCCGTCCTTGCTCTCACTATCTTATAGGCAAGGAACGCCGTCATCCTTACGCCGACGACTTTGTTTTTGCCTGCGGAGAGGCGATGATAAAAAAATACAGACCCGACATTATCGTAATGCATCCTGCGGGAATAGACGGATTAAGACATTCCACGGGCGTGTTTTCCGACCGCGTAAACGATATGCTCGACCATACCGCGCTTTGGACTCAAAGAATTATCGAAGCGGTCGAGGAAATCGGGGAAGCGGAAAACACTAACTTCATCATCACAAGCGACCACGGTCAGATAGATGTGTCGCGCTGGGCAATGCCCAACGTAGAGCTCAGGCGTCGGGGCTTTATACGTACGGACGCAAACGACGTCATTACCGATTACGACGCGTTTATAAAGGGAGTAGGTTGCTGTGCGTTGGTGTATCTGAAAGACGAAAGCGACAAAAAGACTTACAAGGCGGTTTACGACGCGCTTAAAGAAATGCGCGACAGCGGTCTTTACGGATTTACCGAAGTTTTTACCCGCGAGGAAATCGCGGCGAAGGAGCATTTGTCGGGTCCTTTTTCTTTTGTTCTTGAAACGGACGGTTACACTTCCTTCGGCAGCGAATGGACGGGCAGCATAATTCATCAAAGAGATATTACCGACTATCGCGGCGGAGCGGCGTCGCACGGCTATCTTCCCGACAAAGGCGCTCAACCTACGCTTATAGCATGCGGACCTTCGTTTAAAAAGGGAGTTACGGTTGACCGTCGTCCCATAGTAGACCTTGCGCCTACGATAGCCAAAGCCATGGGTGTTGATTTAGCCGACGCGGACGGAAAACCCATCGACGAAATTTTGCTTTAAGAAGTCGTTTTTCTAAAGCATAACCTTAAAAACAATCTGTTGATAAAAAAATAAAGTGCGGTTTTAGTACCGACAAAAGTATTTATCCGTAAAACGGGGCATAATATGTCACGTAGCGATTAATTGAAAGGAGGGCATATTTTGCGAATAACCATAGTTACGGGCGCATCTTCGGGAATGGGCAGAGAATACGCCAAACAGCTGGACGCGCTTAAGGAAAGTGATGAAATATGGGTTGTTGCAAGACGTGAAGAACGCCTTAACGAGCTTAAATCGCAGCTGAAGACCGCGTGCCGTGTTTTTCCGTTGGACCTTATAAAACAGGAGGATATCGACGTACTTACCGATGCGCTTGCCGCGTCGGGAGGAGAGGTAAAGTATCTTGTAAATTCGGCGGGATTCGGCAAGTTCGGCGACTGGTCGGAAGTCAGCCGTGAAAACGTTAACGGCATGATAGATCTCAACGTCAAAGCTTTGGTTAACATAACCGCCGCAGTTTTACCGTATATGAAACGCGGCTCACACATTATCGAAATGTGTTCGGTTTCGGCATATTTGCCTCTTGAAAATTTTTCAGTCTATGCGGCGAGCAAGGCTTTTGTTCTCAGTTACTCTTACGCTTTACGCGCGGAAGTGAAACGTAAAGGCGTTACCGTAACGGCGGTTTGTCCCGGCTGGGTGGAAACCGAGTTTGCGGTTTGCGCGCATAACGGAGATAAGGTTAACGGACCCAAGCGGCTTAAACCCATGACAAGCGCGGAAAAAGTGGTGAAAAAGGCAATACGCGACGCTTGCCGCAACAAGCCCGTTTCCGTTTACGGCATTACCTGGAAAGCAATGCACGTCATGAGCAAATTTATGCCGCGAAGAGTTATGATGCTTTTGTGGCACGGCATGCAGAAAAGAAATTAAAAATTAATTAAAAAATTACGATAAAAGCGATAATCCATGCTTTAGGCTTGCAAACAGCGGTAAAATTTGTTATACTTTTTATAAAGAAAAATTACCGCTTTAACTGAGGAACATGGTTTTTTTCAAACCGCTTGGTTTTTGCGAATAAGGATTAAAAATAAACTTAATATAAGTTTTAAAATTTTTTTTGAGGATTAAATATGTCGCTTCTTAAATCGCAAATCAAAAAATTTTTGATTATTTCGCTTGTCGCTTCAGTTTGTCTGCCTGTCGGAATTGTCAGTATCGTGATGGGGGCAACTCAGTCCATTACCGTTTTGCTTGTTTTCGGCATCGTTGCAACCGTGTTCGGTTTTTACGGCACACCGATGCTGTGGATAAAATTCTCATCGCTTATCGGCATGAAAAAGCTGGTTGTCGCGGTCGAACAGGACAATCTCTATACGGTAAGAGAACTCAGTTCCTTGCTTAACCTCAGAGAGGGGGAAACAAGGAAAAGACTGAGAGACGCGCTTTCCCAAAGGTATCTTACCGGATACATATTCGAAAACGATAAACTTGTCGTTAATTTTAACGTAAAACAGGCAAAAACAAAATTCAGCATTAAATGTACCGAATGCGGCGCGCCCGTCACCATAGACCCGGACAGCGCGATAAATAAATGCGAGTACTGCGGAAAAATTTACAGCAACGTAAAGCGTCCCGAAGACATCTGATTTTTTATTAAACTTATAAGAACGTCGCCGTCTTGTCATGACAGCGGCGTTTTTTGCTTTATATGCAATGATTTTTGTTAAAATAAATGATTTTTGCAATTTTTTTTATGTTTCCGGTGTGTTATACTTTGTAAAAATCAATCGGTGAAAAAAAGGAAAAAGATGAGAAAAATTTTGAAAAGAGCAATTTTTGCGGCGGCTTTGTCCGGGTTTGTTTGCGCGCTTATCTTGTCGATGTCGTTTTCGTTTTTTGCAAAGGCGGAAACTGCTGTTAAAACCATCGATATGTATCTTATCGCAGGGCAATCCAACGCCGCAGGCGAATCCTATGCAACAAACGTTTCGGGTACTTTCGACAACGTATTGTATGCGGGAGAAACCAACTGTTCGATGTCAAGCGGTTCGGCAAGCAGCCGTTATATGACATATCCGTATATTTCCGTCAAAAAAGGTCTGGGTACTAACGCAAACTGCATCGGACCCGAATTCGGTATGGCGAAATATTTAAACGGGATTTATACCGCGGACAATAAAGCGCTTATTTTTAAATCTGCCGCCGGCGGCGTAAGCCTGTGTAACGAAACGCCTTCGGACGCGGACGCCAATCGCGGAAATTGGTATCCCGACAGGACGGGAAATACTTTTAAGGGTGGGCAGTACCGCAGGTTTATACAAAATTTCTTCACCGTGGTAAACGATCTTAAGACACACGGATATGAGCCCGTAGTAAAAGCTTTCGTCTGGATGCAGGGCGAGGCCGATATTTGGGGAACCAACGCAACGAGATATACATCGGTTTTTACCGAATTCTGCCGTAGCATGCGTGAGGATTTGGGAAATATTCTTACCAAGACGTATGAAGAAATGCTGGATATGCCTTTTATAGTCGGCGAAATTTCTCCTACCGGCGGTTACGGACGGTCGGGGTACAACAGGGCGACTAACGAAGCGTTTATAGAAATACAGCGCGGATTTCCCGATGTGATTCCCAATGTGAAAGTGGTGAAATCTTCGGCTTTCGATACGGACATAGCAAACGATAACGTCTGGCATTGGTCGGGCGAAGATATGGTAACCATAGGCGAAATGTTCGCGCGCGCCGCAGTTGGCGATGAAACTTACGACATTGTTTCTTTCGATAAAATGAAAAACGGAAACGTTGCCGCCGCCTTTAACGCGGATAAAACCGCAATAGAATTTACAATTACGCCTAACCGCGGATACAAATTGGGCTCGCTGGAGGTTAACGGCACGGACGTTACCTCAGCAGTTAAGGATTTTAAGTATTCGGTGCCTTACCGTACCGGCGACGAGTTCACGGTGGAACTTAATTGCGTTGCTCTTCCCAGATACGACGTGAACTATTATTATCAAAAAAACCTTGCGTCTGTGGATGGCCCCGATTATGTTTACGAGGGGGAAATTTTAAGCGTAAAAATAACTTTAAGGACGGACGCTACTGTTTCTTCGGTCACTTTAAACGGAACCGAAATGAGCTACAACGCGCAAACGCAGGCTTATGAAGCCGCCGCAACCGAAGATTGTGAGGTCAGAATTACTTTCAATAAGGCCGAAGAAAGCGGAAATCAATCAGAATCATCCGAAAACGAAACTCAAGACGGTGACGGTGGCAGTAAAGGTTGTTCAAAGTCGGACGCAGTATTGATTGCTTCGATTCTGGGTACGCTTGCCGCGTCGGTTTTTCTTCTCAGAAAGTAAATAAAAATTAATTGCAAAAGGCGTCGATATTTTGTTTCGGCGCCTTTTATTTTAAAAGATTTAAATATAAGATACTGCTTTATATTATTGCATTTTATCGTAAAATATTGTATAATTATACCGTTCTTTTTTGTGAGTGTTGCGGCTGAAGTAAACAGGATTTGATTTTATTCTGTCGTTGTGTCATAAAATCTTTATAATAAATGAAGGGGAGAAATAAGGAGTTATGGAAAAGATTAAAAGGCTTTATGCTGTTTTTGTCGTTGTTTTATTTTTGTCGGCGTGCGTTATGTTTACCGTTCCGACTTATTCACAGGCGGACGCTCTTGCGGAAAGCATATCGGGGGCAAGCCTTTTTAACGAAGCAAACGTCAAGGGTCAGACCATAGATATGTATCTTATCGCCGGGCAAAGCAACGCCTCCGGAAATTCCAAAAACATTCTCAACGGAATAACTATCAACGAGGTCATGTACATAGGCGAAAGAGAAGAAAACATCGGTTCTTCGGCTATGTTCTGTAAAAACAACATTACCACGGGATTAGGAATAAACAGCGCTTACATGGGTCCCGAATACGGTATGGCTTTTAAATTAAGAGAACATTATACAAACACAAACCCCGCCTGCATATTCAAGACAGCCGAGGGCGGAACAAATCTTCTCGACGTTACTACGGGCACGCTTCCCTCAAGGTTCGGAAACTGGTATCCGCGCTCTTTATGGCAGTCGCCCGAGCACGACGGCGCAAGCCATACGGGCTATCTTTACTACCGTTTTATCGAAAACTTTAAAGCCGCTTATAATCTTCTTGTAAGCAAAGGTTATACTCCCGTTGTAAAAGCTTTTTGCTGGATGCAGGGCGAGTCCGACAGGGGCGAAATTTACGAATACGAAAAACTGATTAAAGTTTTTATTCGCGATATGCGCGAAGATATAGGCAAAATTACGGGCACAGATCAAAGCGGACTGCTTTTTATAATGGGGGAGATTTCCACGACTTTCGGTAGTTACTCTCAGCAGGGCGGCAATCAGATGTTTATAGATATGCAAAGGGATGTTGCAGCTTGCGGCGATCCCGTTAAGGTGGCAACGGTTGATACGTCCGATTTGCCCATTAACGGTCCAAACGGCGTGATAGGCAGCGATCAGTATCATTGGAACGGCACTCAGATGAAAACTCTCGGCGAGCGTTTTGCCGAGTGCGCTTTGGAAAACGCGGATAAAAACTATATTTCATTGCCGCAAAATTCCAAATGCAAGGTCACTGCCGACAAGCTTATGTTTAACGACGGGGAAGAAGTTAGGGTTACTTTTACGCCGCTGTCCGATTATTTTTACGACAAAGTTTACGTTAACGGTCAGGATGTCACTTCCATGATTCAAGGCAACGTTTATACCATTCCTTCCGCTTCGGGTAATTATACCGTGACCGTGGACGTGCGCGAGCGTACCTATTTCAACATTACTTATTCTTACGATAAGGAGCGCGGAGGTTACGACCGCAGGAAGTCGACGGCATATAAGATTTATGAAGGCGAAGATCTTGTCGTAGTTCCCGAACCCAAAGAGGGATTTTATGTCGGCTCCGTTACGTTCAACGGCACTGCTCTTTCCGAGGGCGTAAACGGACGGTATATTTTAGAGGGCGGAGTAAAAGAAGACGGCGAAATCAAAATATATTTTTACCGTGACGGCGAGGTGCCCGAGGACGAAAACTCCGACGGCGGAAGCGGATGCGGCAAAAGTGCGGATGCGGCAAAAGTACTGTCCGTTGCCGCGGCGCTTGTAATGGCGGCATTTGTGCTTAAAAAATTCTGACGTTTTGTAAATAAACTTGAAACGTAATCAGTTTAATTAATTGCATAATCGCAAAAGCGTGCGGGAATAAAAACTTTTCCGCGCGCTTTTTGTTTTCCGCGGAAAAAATTTTTGTGATTAATAATTTCTCTCAAAAAGCGCTCGCATTCGATTCCCGTAAGGCAAGAAAAAGAAAAAACCGACTGAATTGTAATCAATTCAATCGGCTCTGATTATGGTACCACTAAGGGGAATCGAACCCCTGTTTTCGGCGTGAGAGGCCAACGTCCTAACCGCTAGACTATAGTGGCATAAGCTATTTGCAACGAAAGCTTTATTATAATACTATATTTGCGACATATTTGCAAGTGTTTTTATGCTTGATTTAAAAGTTTTTCTTGCATAGATTGCGCTTAAGGGTAAAAAAACTTGACTAATTCGGCTTGAAAAGTTACAATATATTGGAAAGTTAATTAATAAGGAGAAGGTCATGAACAAGAAAACCGTCAAAGACGTAGACGTCAAAGGTAAAAAGGTGCTTGTCCGTTGTGATTTTAACGTTCCTTTGGACGAAAACGGACGCATCACGGACGAAAACAGAATAATGGGCGCGCTTCCTACCATAAAGTATCTTATGGAGCATGGCGCAAAAGTAATACTTTGCTCTCACATGGGCAAACCGCACAACATTTTCACTGAAGGATTCGGGCTTACCAAGAAAGAAAAGAAGGCGGTTGAGGCGTTGCCTGTTGAAGAACAGGCTGCGGCAAAAGCCGAGTATATCGAAAAGGCAAAGAAAAAAGACCCCAAAAAGTTTACCCTTAAACCCGTTGCCGACCGCCTTAACGAGCTTTTGGACGGTAAAGTGACGTTCGCTTCCGACATTGTAGGCGACGACGCGCACAAAAAGGTTGCAGCCCTTAAGGAAGGCGAATGCGTGCTTTTGGAGAATACCCGTTTCGACGCAGGCGAGGAAAAGAACAGCGAGGAGCTTTGCAAAAAGCTGGCCGATTTCTGCGACGTGTATGTAAACGACGCTTTCGGTACGGCTCACCGCGCACACGCTACCACTGCGGGAATAGTGCAGTACGGTTTCGCGCCCGTTGCGGTAAGCGGCTTCCTTATTGAAAAGGAGCTTAAGTTCCTCGGCGGAGCTGTGGAAAATCCCGTTCGTCCCTTTGTTGCCATTCTGGGCGGCGCAAAAGTCAGCGACAAAATAGAGGTTATCAAAAGCCTTATCGATAAATGCGATTGCCTGATTATCGGCGGCGGAATGGCTTATACTTTCCGCAAAGCTCTCGGCTTCAAAGTGGGCAATTCGCTTTTGGAAGAAGATAAAATCGAGCTTGCCAAAGAGCTTATGGCAAAGGCAAAAGACAAGGGCATCAAACTGCTTCTGCCTGTAGACAACGTCATCGCGGACGCATTTTCCAATGACGCAAACACTCAGGTGGTTGAGGGCGACATTCCCGACGGATGGGAAGGTCTTGACATCGGTCCCAAAACCGTTGCGCTTTATTCCGATGAAATCAAAAAGGCAAAAACCGTTGTCTGGAACGGACCTATGGGCGTTTTCGAGATGGAAAAATTTGCCGTGGGTACAAAAGCTATCGCTCAGGCGCTTGCGGACAATAAGGATGCAGTCACCATTATCGGCGGCGGAGATTCCGCGGCGGCAGTAACTCAGCTCGGATTTGCGGATAAAGTAACTCACATTTCCACGGGCGGCGGCGCTTCTTTGGAGTATCTCGAAGGTAAAGTTCTGCCCGGCATTGCCTGCCTTAACGATAAAGACTAAGTCTTAAAATTTTAATAATAACATTACAGACCTCGGGTTAACGCTCGGGGTCCTTTTTTTCGGAATAATTTTTTACCTTCGACCGATACTAACAAAAAACGCGTAAGGAGGATAACGTGAACGCAATAATCCTTGCCGATTTCGGTCCTATGATAACTCCGCTTACGGACGATTGCCCGAAATCCATGTTGAAAATAGCCAATGTACCGCTTCTTGATTATAGTTTCAGTCAGCTTAATTATTACGGATTAAAGGATATTACTTTCGTTTCGGCAATAAAAAACGACAAGGCGATGAATTACATTGCCTCGTATAAGGGGCTTAATTGCCGTTTTTACGACAAAGCTTGCAGTGACTTCGGCTTGGAAAAGCTGAAAGCGGAGTTTAACTCTTGGGACGATATTTCCGTCGTGATAAAATGCGACTCCGTAAACGATATAGATTTATTCAAATTGATTTATACACACCTTGAATCCGGCGCGGAAATAACGATGGCGGTAGTCCCGCAAAAAAAACAAGACACAAATTACGCGGTACTTATCGACGCGGATAATTCCGTTTATGCTTTTTCCGACCGCTTCAGCGTGTTTGTCAAGGAAACCATGGCGGACGCAGGCGTATACGTTATAAACAAAAGCGTCATAAAAAATTCATTAGAGGCGGGAAAATTTGATTTTACACGAGAATTTCTTGCGGAGTATTCCCGTAAACATACATTAAAAGCATTTGTGCACAACGGCAGCTATTGCGAAATAAAGGATAAGGATAGCTTTTTCAAGGCAAATTTCTTTCTTAAAGACGGCGGCTTTTTCCCGGAAATATCTTCTTACGAAAGGGAAGCTTACGGGTCGGAATCAAAAGGAGGAAGCCTTGTAAGCAAGGGCGCGGTTACGGTAGGCGGTTTCCGCGATTGCATTGTGGGAAAAGGCGCAAGAATAGCAAGCTGCGCGCGAATTTCGGATTGCGTGGTTTTGGACGACGCGTTGGTGACGGGAGTGCACAGCTATGCCGTTATCGGGCCGAATTTTGTCGAAAATATAGCTTCTCCCGCAATTAAGCCTGCTTTAAGCGGGGATTTTTACGATAATTTATTGCAAAGCGGCATATAAACGATTGTCTTTTTTTTACAAATCCTGTATAATAAATACGGAAACTGAAATTAATACAATATCGTCTTACTAAGGTAGAGCAACGCAATTTTTGCGTGTTTTTTCGCGCGGTTTGCTTGCGTCCGCCTTAATTGTATGATATTGTACCGAAAATAAAATTTATTGTACGGAGGTTGTTTTGCGACACAGTATTGACGAGTCCGCCCTTAAGGTGGTTTTTTTGGGCGGCGTAGGTGAAATCGGTAAAAATATGACCGCTTTGGAGTATGAGGACGAAATAATCGTTATAGACAGCGGCTCCACTTTTCCGGACGTGGATATGCCGGGCGTGGACCTGGTGATACCCGACATCACTTATCTTCTTGCCAACAAAAACAAAGTTAAAGGCATAGTGCTTACTCACGGCCACGAGGACCATATAGGCGCGATGCCGTATATTCTGAAGGACCTTAACGTTCCCGTCTACGGGACCAAACTCACGCTTGCGCTGGTGGACGCCAAATTGCGCGAGCAGAAAGTCGAAGGGAATCTTAACGTTATAAAATCCAAAAGCGTGGTAACGCTTGGCGAGCATTTCCGCGTGGAGTTTGTAAAAGTAAGCCATTCCATTGCGGGCAGCTGCGCGCTTTGTATAACCACCCCCATAGGCGTGGTTTTCCATACGGGCGACTTTAAGGTGGATTTTACTCCCATCGACGGTAACCTTATCGATTTAAGGCGTATATCCGAAATCGGCAGTAAAGGCGTTTTGCTGATGCTTGCCGAAAGCACTAATATCGAAAGACCGGGTTCTTCGATGAGCGAGTCTACGGTAGGCGCGTCGCTTAATCATATATTTGCCGAAAATTCCGAGCGTCGCATATTCGTGGCGACGTTTGCGTCCAATATCCACAGGGTACAGCAGATAGTGGACGTGGCTAAAAAATACAAGCGTAAGATTGCGTTCGGCGGCAGAAGCATGATTAACATAGTGGAAGTCGCCACCAAGATAGGCGAGCTTAAGCTTGATAAAAACAACATCATAGACATCGAGCAGATAAATAAGGTGGAAGACAAGAACCTTTGCATCATTACCACCGGCAGCCAGGGAGAACCCATGAGCGCACTGACGCGTATTGCTTCCGACGAGTTTAACAAGATAACGATAGGTTACAACGACACCGTCATAATCTCCGCGTCGCCCATTCCCGGCAACGAACGCATGGTTTACAACGTTATCAACAACTTATATCGCCACGGGGCAAAGGTCATATACGAAAGCCTTGCCGAAGTTCACGCTTCGGGACACGCCTGCCAGGACGAGATAAAGCTTATGCACTCTTTGCTGAAACCCAAATTCTTCATTCCCGTACACGGCGAAAGACGGCATCTTCAGAAACATGCCGAACTCGCGATGAAAATGGGTATGCTTCCCACAAACATCGTGATAACCGACATCGGAAACGTGGCGGTAATTACCAAGAATTCCATTCGCATCGGCGACAACGTTCCGTCTGGCTGTCTGTTGGTTGACGGGCTGGGCGTAGGCGACGTCGGCAGTGTGGTTTTAAGGGACCGCAAGCATTTATCCGAAGAGGGTATGCTTGTTGCCGTCGTGGGTATCAACTCCTTAAGCGGCGAGGTTTACGGCGTGGACATTACTTCACGCGGGTTCATGTACAGTAAGGACGAGTCTGAAAAACTGCTTGCCGAGGCTAAAGAGGTGACTCGTCATACTCTTGAATCCATGGACCTTAAAAGCGTGGGCGACTGGACTGCGGTTAAAAATGCGATAAGAAAGGACCTTAAAAACCTGTTCTTTAAGCGCACTCGCCGTAATCCCATGATTATACCCGTTATAATGGAAAACTGAAATGCCTTTCAAAACTCCCGGCCGCGATTCGGAGTATATCCGCGCGCATCTTAAACCCGAAACCGATCCGCTTTTGTCGGAAATGCTGGAATACGCGGATAAAAACCGTATTCCCGTTCTTCTTCCCGAATCGAAAGCCTTTCTCGTACAGCTTGTTACGCTGCTTAAGCCCGCAAAAACGCTGGAAATAGGCACTGCGGTGGGTTACAGCTCTCAGCTTATACTCAGGAACGGCGGAGAAAGGCTTTTCACGGTGGAAATCGACGAGGGACTTGCCTCAATTGCAAAAAGTTATTTTTCGCGCGCGGGGCTCAGTGACCGAGTCAACGTTTTCATCGGCGACGCAAGCGAAATTATTCCGCTTATGGAAGGAAGTTTTGACTTCATCTTCATGGATGGACCCAAGACAAGGTATATAGAGTATCTTCCGCATCTGATGCGTATGCTGAAAAAGGGCGGGGCTCTTTTGTGCGACAACGTCCTTTGGAACGGCATGGTCAGCGGCAAAATCGAAACGCAGAAAAACAAAACCACCATCGTGCACGGACTGGATAAATTCATTACGGCAATCTGTTCGGACGACAGGCTTATTACAAGCATTCTGCCCGTAGGCGACGGTATGAGTTTAAGCATAAGAAAAAATCAAGAGGATTGACGGATGATAGAACTGCTTGCCCCCGCAGGTAATTTCGAAAGATTGGAGACGGCGCTTTACTTCGGTGCGGACGCCGTATATCTTTCGTATAAAAAATACGGCTTGCGCGCGTTTGCCGATAACTTCGATCTCGATCAGCTTGCCCGTGCGGTAAAATACGTCCATGACAGGAACAAAAAAATATATGTTACCGTCAATATTTTCGCGCATGACGCGGACTTTTCCGAAATAGCCGATTTTATGCGCTTTCTCGAGGAAGTCAAACCCGACGGCGCTATCGTCAGCGATTTGGGGATTGCGGCGCTCATGAAAAAGTATGCGCCTTCCGTTCCGCTGCATTTAAGCACTCAGGCAAACCTTACCAACAAGTACGCCGCGCGGGAGTATGTAAATTACGGTTTTAAAAGACTTGTCACGGCAAGAGAACTCAGCCTTGACGAAATACGCAAAATACGCGATTTTCTGCCTTCCGACGTGGAGATAGAGGCTTTTGTTCACGGCGCGATGTGCATTTCCTATTCGGGACGTTGTCTGCTTTCCAATTTTCTGACGGGAAGAAACGGCAATCACGGGGAGTGCGCTCAAAGCTGCCGCTGGGAATATACTCTTAAGGAAAAGCATCGCGACGACGAGCTTCCCATCGAGGAAGACGAGCGCGGAACCTATATTCTCAACAGCAAGGACATGAACATGATAGAGCACCTCGATAAACTTATAGACGCGGGCGTCACGAGTTTTAAAATCGAGGGAAGAGTAAAAACAAGTTATTACGTTGCGTCGGTTGTCAACTGCTACCGCCGCGCGCTGGACTGGTATTTTGCGCACGGCAAGCCTTATAATCCGCCCGCAGAAATACTTGAAGACATAAAAAAGCCTTCGCACCGAATGTACTGCACGGGTTTTTACCTGAATGATACCGTAAACAACGAATGTTACGATACCTCGAAGCCGCGTCAGGAATACGACTTTGCCGCGCTTGTTCTCGGCAGTTTCGAAGGCGGAGCGGTTATCGAAATGCGCAACCGATTCAGAAAAGGTGACGAACTTGAAGTTTTGTCCCCCGGGCCCGGCCACAATTCCGTGATTAAGGTGGACAAAATGGAGGATGAAGCGTCTGCGCCCGTTTACGATGCCATGCTCGTCAAGCAAAAACTGCGCCTTTTTACGTCCGTTCCTCTGTCAAAGGGCGATATTTTGCGCAAAAAAGCTTCGATGTAGGCGTTATATGCGTTTTTTTATTGAAAACACCAAGGGAAAATTAACTTCGGATTATAAAAACGGCGTTTTTCGGTTTGTTTATCGATTATAAATGTACAGTTTAAAATTCAGAATGTCTTAAAAGACTGCCGTATTCCAATCGGCGGTCTTTTTTAATGTCAAAAAAGGCCAAGCAGTGGTTGTCTTAAGTTAAGGTGGACGTGCAACAGTGATTTTTACGTCACATATAATGATAAAGTCACTCGCAAAAATCACGTTTACGTTATTTCGTAAATCGCGAAAGCTTTTGCGCGGGCGGAGGCTTTTAAGTGATTGTAGAATCTTTTTTGTCTTTTTTAAGCAGGATATTTTGCTTTACCTCTTACGTAAACAACAAGGGGTCTTTTCCCAAACCCTTACCGCCGAAGGAAGAGTACGAATATCTCATGCGCGCGAAAAACGGCGACGCCGAGGCCCGGGAAGTGCTGATTCGTCATAACTTAAGGCTTGTTGCGCACATAGTCAAAAAGTACAGCAGCGCGGGCGAAGCGGACGATCTTATTTCCGTGGGAAGCATAGGGCTTATAAAGGGAATTGAAAGCTTCGAGTACGGTAAGGGTTCGCAGCTTGCGACTTACGTTGCCAAGTGTATCGACAACGAAATTCTCATGTACATACGCTCCAATAAAAAACACCGCAACACCGTTTCGCTTTCGGAGTCGGTAGGAATAGACAAAGACGGTAACGAGATTACTCTGATGGAAATCCTGCCCGCAAAAGACGAAAGCATGTTTTCCAAAATAGAAAACAATCTTGTCATGCAACGAGTCATGGAAGTGACCAAACAGGTGCTTAACAAGCGCGAATATAAAATTATTTGTATGCGTTACGGATTGGAGGGGGAAAGGGTACATACTCAGCTGGAGGTGGCTGCCAAACTCAATATTTCGCGTTCTTATGTGTCGAGAATAGAGAAAAAAGCGGTGGAAAAGCTTTCTAAAGAACTGAAAAAATAAACTGCAAAGCTTTTTTTGAATTTGCTTGCAAATTTTACGCGTAAGTGTTATAATTTCAACGCAAGATAATCGGACGGTTGCGCGGTTTACCGCGAGGAAAGTCCGAACACCGTAGGACAGGATGCCGGCTAACTACCGGTGAAGGCGACTTTAAGGAAAGTGCAACAGAAATAAACCGCCTATGCCGTAAGGCAGGCAAGGTTGGAAAGGCAGGGTAAGAGCCTACCGCGGCCGCGGCAACGCGGACGGCAATGTAAACCCCATCCGGTGCAAGATGTGAGGGAAATCGGTTGTCCGCCGTCCCTCCTATATCGCTTGAACGCTTCGGCAACGACGCGTCTAGACAGATAACCGCCCAAGACAGAATTCGGCTTACAGATTATCTTGCTGTTTTAAAAAATATTCCGCGTCCGTTTCGGGGCGCGGTTTTTTTTATGCCGTAAAAGCATGCGTATACGTTTACGCCAAAGGAAAAGAGAGCATAATCATATAAAATATTTTCGGAGTTTTTATGCTGTTTCTTTCCTTGATTTTTACCGTTCTGCTTATTTTCGCGGTACTTATCTTAATACTTTTAAGTCCCGCTGCAACCCCCGATTTCAGACTTAAAGCTCCTTGCGGAAATAAAGAGCTTGAGTCGGCCGTCGTCGACCTTGCTTTAAAATGCAGGTTTGCAGTTAAAGGGGGGACGGGATTGCCCGTAAAAATCATATCGCGCAAGATTTTGGAAGCATATTCCGTTATCGGCAAAAAAAAATCAACGGGTTATTCGTTGGAAGAGTTCGAACGCGTATTTTACGATAACTACGCGCAAATTTCGTCGTTGCTTTCGTCTATAAAAAACAACGGCAGGAATTTTTACGCCTTGCCGCACATCTGGGGACTTCCGAGAGTTTATTTTTTATGCGAACTTATCGTAAAACTAAGCGGCGGATACGTGACGGAAGAAAGTTTTTCAAAATACGTCCGTTTGTTTTCGGAAAGCTGTCCGCTTCTTTATAGCGAAATAACGTGTCTTTACGATGTTTTTTCATATGCGGTTGCGGAATATATCACTATCGTTGCGTCCGCGGCGGTAAAGATAAACGATTTTTGCGGTAAGGGCAAAGCCGACGCAAAAAAGGAAAGAGTAAACGTCGGACTTTTAAAAAGCGCGGCATATCTGAAAGCGTTGTATGAAGAAGGCGGCGACAAACTTAAAATACAATTAAAAAAACTCTGTTACGACAACGGTATCGAGCTTAAAGACCGTATTGACGGACTTTATGCTTCTTTTGACAGATACAACGTTTTCGTTTCGTCGGCGGTAAAAACTCTTTTCGAAAGACAGAAATGGATGAAAGAGGAATTTTTGCTTTCGCTTTATTCCGTAAACGATTATTTTGCTTCCGCTCATGAGTTGCGGTTTTACGAAAACACACTCTCCACGCGCAGGCTTTATCTTGAAGCGGTAAGTAAAATTTCGCTTAAAACAGGTAAAAGCGAAACGGCTGTTGCTGCGGAAGCGGCGTCGAGGGCTATTGCGGAAAATTGCGACGTCGGGAAATATCTATTGAAAAAGGAGCGTGGAAAAACAGCCGATGCGTTGGCGATTTTTTTGGAGGTTTTGATTGCCGCCGTATTGAGCGGTTTGGTAGCATTTATCGTGCCTTTTCCCAAAATCGCGACTGCCGTGCTGTCCGTTCCGTTGACTTTTGTGTGTTCGCATTTGATTGTCTCGTTCTTTTTTTCGGTTGCCGCCTCGCCGCTGATACTGCCTTATAAGGACATAAAATACATTCCCGAAGAAAACGGCGCCAATATAGTCTGTAAAGCCGTTATCGCAAGCGAAAAGGACGCAAAAGACGCGGTGTACGAACTAAAATGTCTTGCTTTCTTAAATCCTGAGCGTCATTTTTCCTATACGCTTTGCGCGCTTGTTTCACTCGGGGTTAAAGACGAAAAGCACGCCGATTCGCTTGTAAAATTTATCGAAAAGGAATTTGCCGCATTGGCTGGTGACAGATTCAATCTTTTTGTGCAAAAGCCTGTTTATTCGGCCGATAAAGCAAATTTTTACAGTAGCTCGGATAATGCGGATACGGAATACAACCTGTTCCGTATGATATCGGAAGGCAGCAGCCGCTTTTGTAAGGTTCTGGGTAATACCTACAGGAAAAAATATCTTATTGCGGCGGATAAAGATATGGTTTTCAATTGCGGCAAAGAGCTGCTTGAAATCATGGAACATCCATTGAACGGTAAAAAAAATTTTGTCGCGATGAGTACGGCATGCACGCCTCAGAATTCGGAGTCTTCGTTTTTTGCCCGTATCTTTTCCTTAAAATCCAGACAAGGCTTTTATTTCGGCAGCGAGGGGGTGGGGATGAAGAGTGTTTGCGACGGCTCTCAAACGGGAATTTACCGCGTCAAGGAATTTTATAAGACCATGTCCGAGTTTAAGGAACAGGGCGAAAAATCCGAACGCATTTTTCCGCTTGCTCAAACCTTAAACGTGACGTTTTGTAAAGAAAAGGTTTATGCGCCTTTCCCTGCGGATACAGAACAATACATTTTTGAAAATTCATTACGAATAAAACGATTTTTGCTTTTGTCGGGACGGAGGAAGATAAACAAAAGCGCAAAAACAACTGCCCGTATATCGTTTATGATTAAGTGGCGCGCCTTTCTGAATGTCTTTTATTCCCTTTCGCCTCTGTTTTCTTTATCGCTGATTGCTGTTTCGCTGTTTTCTCCGTATTCGCCTATAATAGTCGTCGTCGCTTTGCTTCCGTATTTAGCAGAATTTCTTCTTGTCGTGCCGACGCTTTCGTTGTCGGTTAAAAACGCGCTTTTAAGCTGGGCGGCGATTTTCACGGAAATATGTCTTCTGCCTGTTGCGGCCGCGTGCAACGTTGCGACGTTTTTAAGTTTGTTGTTTGGTCTTTCCCGCAGGAAAAAACACGGCATAATATCCGCAAGAAAAACGGGCGCGGAAAGAAACGAGTCAATCGTGCTTGTGCTTATAATATCCGCGATTACAATATTTACCGTCAATATTTTTTACGGAAAATACGTTGCTCCTTTTGGCGTAAGCGCGTTGTTTTTGTTTGCCGTTCCGCTTCAGGCCTTTCTGTCCGAGAAAAAACGAATCCGTAAAATTTCGCCCGCGCTAAACGGATATCTGTTGCTTACGGCTGCTAAAACCTGGAATTATTTTGCCGAATCCTGCGTAAAGGAAAATAACTTTTTTCCGCCGGATATGTATTGCGAATTAGGGGATAAGGGATTTTGCAAAACGACTTCGCCTGCCTCCGTAGGCATGGCGATTGTCGCGGCGTTTTCGGCAAAACAGTTAAAAATTATAAATTCCGTCCGCGCCGCCGAATTTATAGCGCCGATAGTAAAGTCGATTTGCCGCCTTGAAAAATATAAGGGGAATTTTTACTCTTCTTACGAACTGAACTCTTTGAGGGTAATTCCTCCGCATTATGTGTCGTCATTGGAAAACGGAATAATTTTCTGCGCGTTGATGCTGGCGCAAAGTTTTGCCGACGATATAACCAAAGCGGCAATAGATGAAATCGTCAAGGACTTCGATTTCAAGGCGTTGTATGATGAAAATTCGGGATTCGTTTATAAGGGAATATACGTTTCGGAAAAGCAAACGGACTCGGTTGCCGATTTTTTCGCAAGCGAAGAACTTTTATACTGTTTGGCGGGGATAGGAAAAGGCGATATTCCGCGTTCTGCGTTTTATGCGTTAAGCAGGGACAGAGTACGCTGTAAGTATAAAACTGTTTATTCTTTGACGGGAGGAGCATCGGAATATTTGCTTGCTCCGTTGTTTTTTAACTATCATAAAGGTACTTTTTGCGATTCGGTCGCCCGCGGTGCGGTGTCGGCTCAGCTTGATTATGCCGTAAAGGAAAAGCTTCCTTACTGGGGACTGTCTCAAAGTCTTTGTCTTGTTTTTGACGAAAAGGACGAATACAGAAGCGGCCGTTTCGGCGTTAAACAAATATCTTGCTTGCAAAACGACGGAGATAAGGCAATATCGCCGTATTCGTGTTTGCTTGCGCTTAAGTATGCGCCCCGTGAAACTGAGGCAAATATTGCCGCAATGATTGAAAATAAACTTCTCGGACGGTACGGCTTTTACGACGCCGTGGAAAAGAATGGCGTGGTGCGTGCCTTTACGGCTTATCATCAGGGACTGTCTTTGGGCGCTATTTGTAATTTTATGTGCGAAGATTCGATTTTGGAGGCGATGAGTTCGACTGCCAATATTCGTGCGGCGGAGGTTTTACTGTATTCGCACGAAAAAATCGGAAAATCATACGCGAAATTTAAATCTTTTAATAATGGGATTTCCGCGCCCGCGCCTGTTAAAGCGGAAGGCTTTTTTGAATATCCTTTGCTTGGATTGTACGGCACAAACAATTATAAATTTGTCGTCGATGAAAACGGGAGAGGTTTTTCCGTTTCGGGAAACTATTATCTTACCAAAAAAAGACGGGATGACGGGTTTAATATATACGCTTCGGCAGGCGGAGAAACATTTGACCTGACAGAAAAATCAAACGCTTGTTTTTATTCCGATTATGCGGAATTCTATTCGTCTTTTCCCTTGTTTAAATCGCGTGTTTGCGCGCGGGCTCTTGTGAGCGTAGCCGGCGAAATGAGAACGGTTACGATTAAGAATTTAAGCGACAAAACGGTTAAAGCGCTTATAGGAGCTTATGTGCCTGTTAAACTTGATAAGAAATATTTCGTTTCGGAAGACGAGGGGACGGCGGATATTTCAGTGAAAACGGAAATAAAAGACGGCTTTGCTTTTGCGTTCCGCGACAATGATTCTCCATGCATTGCGCATTATGCTTGCGGCGGCGAAGACGTAAGATATTACACTTCCGAAAAGGAATTCTGCGATATTTTCAAACCGTGTTCAAAAACGGGGCTTATGGACCCCGCTCTAGGCTCGACAGTAGAAATCACTCTTTCTTCGGGAGAGGAGAAAAGCGTAAGCTTTGCTGTTTTTGCTTCTTCGCGTCACAGCGTTGCAAAAAGACAATTTGACATCGTTTCTTCAAACGGGTTTTTTGCACGGGAGGAAACTTTTTCCGGCGGCAAAAAAGCTGTGGACAAGGTAACCGCTTCAATGGCGTCAAGACTGATTTACGGTTCCGTGGGGATTTATAAGGACGCTGCCTTAAAAAACTTTGTAAACACCGATTTTCCTACCGTGGTCGTAAGTGTGGAAAACGATCGCGCAATCAGTCGCGCCGAACGGGAATTGAATCGCTGTGCGACTCTTTATTCTTACGGGATAAAATTTAACGTAGTGGTGTGTTATCGCTCAAGTAAGGAATTCGAATTCGGTTTTTCTTCCGAATTGAATTCTGCCGTGTCAAGAAGCGAAATTAAGCGGGTCTTACCTCTTGATTGTGTGTTCAGGTTGTTTAACGTACTGAAAGAAACGGATATTGCCGAAAAACTTCAAGCTACCGACTGTTGCAGCGATGTTGTGAATCCTGTTTTGAAAAATAGTCTTATTGTAACTAAACGGCAACTTCCCAATGCGGAAATGGCGCCGCCCAAGCTTATTTTAAAAACCGCTAAGGGCGGATTTACGGAAGACGGAAGTTATTTTATAGACGTAAGCGAATGCCCTTGCGAAAAGCCGTGGCGTAATTTCGCGGCCATTGACGGATTCGGTACGGTTATGACGGATTCGGGCGGAGGTTATACTTTCTCCATGGACGCGAAAACGCACAAAATCACTTCGGACAGTTTAAGTTTTTCGCCCGATTGCCCGTCTGAAAGCGTTTTTCTGGGGGAAGGTGGCACGATTTGGAGCGTTACGCGCGCGCCGATAAAGAAAAACTGTAATTATTTTGTATTACATTCCTTCGGTTATACCAAATACTCGTGTAATTTTAACGGTCTCAAGTCTTGCCTTACCGAATTTATCGGGCAAACGGGAGTAAAATATTACTCGGTTGAAATCCGCAACGAAGCCGATTACGAAAGAAAAATTAACGCGGCGCTTGTGCTTGACGTCGCTTTAGGTAGCGGTGAAAATACGTCATGTTCGCTTATCGGATTTCGGGAAGACAATAAGGTGACGATGAAAAATACTTCTGACGGAACGTATTGTACCGTGGAATGTTCTCAAAAACTTAAAAGCTTTTCGTTTTCCCGTAAATCCATGATGAACAAACGTCTCGAATACGTCAGGATAAATGAACTCGAGGAGATGAAAGGCAGTTCCGTCGTTTATTCCGTATCAGTGCCGATAAAGGCAAAATCAACGCAAAAAATTGTTTTTTGTCTTTCGGCAGGGGCGGAAGCGCACCCCGAACTTGCGGACGAAATCTTTGAAAGCGTAAAGAAAAAATATTCGTCGGTTTCGCCCGTATCGTTGCAAAGCGGCGACAAAAGTCTTGACATGCTTTATAAATGGTTGCCTTATCAGGTTTATTGCTCCCGATTTTTTCGCAGATACGGTTATGACGCGTACGGTGCGACGGATGCGTTTCGCGATAAACTTGAAACGGCTCTTGGTCTGATGTATTTCGATTGCGCTTCTGCACGAAAACTGATTTTGGAATGCGTGGGTTATCAGTTCGAAAAGGGCGACGTTTTAAATTTCCTCGACAATACTGGCGCGGGACTAAGGACCAGGCGTTACGATGACAGATTGTTTTTGCCCATAGCCGTTGCCGATTATATTGCTTTCAGCGGCGACTGCGAAATATTAAGCGAGCGTGTTGCATATTTGGCGGATATGCCTTTGCCGGATTTTAAAGCGACGGTTTACGGTAAGACCGTTGTGACTGCTTCCACGGGAAGCGTTCTGGAACACTGTAAAAAGGCACTGTTTTCAACGGAAACCGATTATTTAAACAGAGTATTATTTAAAGGCGGCGACGAAGATTTATCCCTAAGAACCGAAGGCAAGGAAGGCATATCCGTTTACGGAACAATGCTTTATTATCATGCAATAAAGAAATTTCTTCCTTTCGTTACTTTTCCTGCCGAAAAAGAAAAACTAAACGTTTTGCTTATCGAGCTGTCCGCCGCGGCTGAAAATCAGTGGGACGGGGAGTGGTATCGCCGTGCCGAATTCAAGGGCAGAGTATGTCTCGGTGGAAATTCCTGCAGCGAATATAAAATAGACCTTAAAACGCAGGCAATTGCCGTTCTTTCCGGAGCGGTATCTCAGGAAAGGGCGGATTTTGCATTGAGAAGCGCGGAAAGAATTCTTGTAAACGGAAAAAACAATATGCCTGTATCGTTTATGCCGCCGCTAAATAAATACGGTTCCGTGTTCGAAGCGGGAAAATATCCGTCCGGTGTAAGAGACAACGGCGCGCAAAATGCTTATGCCTCCGTAATGTTTACAAAAGCGCTTTATAAAACGGGCAGACATAATCGCGCATACGAATTTCTGAACGCATTAAACCCGATAAATCTTTCTCTTACGCAGTCCGATATGGAAACTTATAAATCCGAGCCTTTTTCGTTTGCCCGTAACGTTACGATTGGGGGCGAAGGTGATTTATCCTGGTATGCTTCTTATGCCGGATGTATGTACAGGTGTATTACCGAATATATGCTGGGAATGACCTTCAAAGGCGATACTTTAACCTTTCGGCCGCGCCTGTCGGATAAAACGGACGGGCTTAACGTGCGCGTAAGAAGAGGAAAGTGTGATATCGATATCTATGTGGATAATTCGGTTAAAGAAGGCGAATGGCGCTTTTCTGTGGGCGGAGTTACCTATAATACCGATACAATAAGGCTTTTTCCCAGTCTTAACGGGAAAAATATAACGATTTCGCGGCAAAAATAAAGTACTATGTCAGACATAATGCAATATAAAAGTAAGATTTAAGCTACTATTTCTTAAAAATTCAAATAACAATTTAAATATTGCGTTAAAAATAAAGCAATAAACGACTTGCAAATAAAGGAGATTTGCGGTATACTTTTCGCATGGATTTATTCGATCTGACAAACAACAAAAAATCCAACGCACCGCTTGCAGACCGCATGCGCCCGAAGAAACTTATGGATTTCATCGGACAGCAACACCTGATTTTCGACAACTCTTTGCTGGTAAGGGCGATTAAAGCGGATAAGATGGGAAGCTGTATTTTTTTCGGTCCGCCGGGTACAGGCAAGACGACGCTTGCTTCCATAATCGCGGAATCCACATCCGGCGCGTTTGAAAAACTTAACGCCGTTTCAAGTGGAGTGGCCGACGCAAAAAGAGTTATAGACCAGGCAAAGGAACGGCTTAAACTTTACGGCAAAAAAACTTATCTTCTTCTTGACGAGTGCCATCGTTGGAATAAGGCGCAGTCCGATTGCGTTTTGTCTGCAATAGAGGACGGCAGTATAGTTTTTATAGGTTCCACCACGGAAAATCCCTATATATCGATGACGCGCGCCATAGTTTCGCGCTGCCGTGTTTTCGAGCTTAAAAGCCTTTCGGACGCGGACGTAAAGAAGGGACTTTTGCGCGCGGTTTCCGATAAGGAAAACGGCTACGGCAATATGCTGCTTACCGTTACCGATGACGCGCTGGACCATTTTGTATGGGGCGCTTCGGGAGATTTAAGAAACGCGTTGAACGGTCTGGAACTTGCCGTGCTTACCACTGCGCCCGACGCGGACGGACGCATTACGGTAGATAAAACGGCGGCGGAGCAGTCCATTCAGCAAAAAACCATTTCCGTGGACGAAAGTACTTATTACGATATGCTCAGCGCTTTTTGTAAATCCTTAAGAGGGTCGGATCCCGACGCCGCGCTTTACTGGGCTTTCAGACTTATTGCCTCGGGACTTGACCCGCTTATAATTTTCCGCCGCATGATTGCCCATTCCAGCGAGGACGTGGGGCTTGCGGACAGTAACGCTCTTATGCTTACGGTAAGCGCAATGACCGCATACGAAAAAGTAGGTCCGCCCGAAGGCTTTCTGGCGCTTACTCATGCCATTATTTATATCTGTACGGCGCCTAAGTCGAATTCCGTAGTCATGGCCAGGGACGCAGTAATGAAAACCGTTTCCGAAAGCGGGGCAAGTTATGTTCCGTTGCACCTTAGAAACACCGATTATTCTACTCTTGACAAAAGCGAAAAGCCTTATATTTATCCTCACGATTTCGGCGGATACGCAAAACAGCAGTATTTGCCCGACGAGCTTAAAGAAGCCGTTTTTTACCGACCGACCGAAAACGGAGAAGAAAAGCGCGTCAAGGAGTTTATGCGCTACATCAAAGAGCAGGCCGAAAAGCACGGTAAATAGAAAAAGCTTCGAAATAAGTATAGTTTTGAAACAAAAATGTATAGTTTTGAGTTGTGGGGGGGGTACTTATTATATAATATTATGGACTGATTATATTGCTTAAATTACAGCACCCGAAAAGCATACTTAAATTACTTAAAAATTTGTGAAGGCATTTATTTAGGACTTGTTAAAAACATAACCGTTAAAAATAATTAAGCATATTAAGGTAAAACGGAAAATCGGACAAAAAAAAGAAGAGAGCAAAACACGATTAAAAGCGATTAAATAAAAGGAGAAACAAAATGTTAAAGTTAACGCATCTTTCAAAAGCATACAACAAAAGTGCCGTAAAAGCGGTAGACGACCTTTCGCTGGAGCTTAAACCGGGAGAAATTTTCGGGTTTTTGGGCCCGAACGGCGCCGGCAAGACTACGACGATAAAGATGATAACCGGTATACTTTCCTATGAGGAAGGCGAAATCGAGGTTTGCGGAATCGATCTTAAGCGCGATTCCATTGCCGCCAAAAAAAATATCGGCTACGTTTCGGACAACGACGTTATTTACGACAAGCTGACAGGAAAAGAATACATTGATTTTCTTGCCGATATTTACGGAGTGGACGTTGAAACCCGTAAAGCCCGCGCCGAAAAAATGCTGAAAATTTTTAATCTTACCGACGCGTTCAACAGTCCTATCAAAACGTATTCTCACGGCATGAAGCAAAAAATAAGCATTATCGGCGCGCTTATTCACAACCCTAAGCTCTGGGTTCTTGACGAGCCTATGATGGGATTGGACCCTCAGTCGGCATACGAACTCAAGGAACTTATGAAACAGCATTGCAAAGAGGGGAATACGGTATTTTTCTCCACTCACGTGCTGGAAGTGGCCGAAAAGCTTTGCGACCGCGTTGCGATAATAGTAAAAGGTAAAATAGTGCTTTCCGGTTCTATGGAAGAGATTAAGGAACGCGCGAAAGACGAGTCGCTTGAGGAGATATTCCTTTCTGTTGCGGGAGGCGAAAAATTCGAAATAGCCGATTCCGCGGCGGAACAATCCGATAAGGCACAGTCCTGAATATAGGAGTAGGCGTTTATGAAAAATTATTTTACCATATTCAAGTTGCTGTTTAAATATATGTTTAAGCGCAGCGGCGAAAAAAGCAGTAAATGGATTTGGCTTGCTTACGCCTTTATAGGGCTTGCTTTCGGCTGTTTGATATTTTTCATGTGCATGGGCGTAAGGTCGGTTGCTACGGTTGTGGCGTCGATGGGACTTTTGCCCGAATTCCTTACGGTTTTATTGGGAATTGCCTGTATTGCCGTACTGTTTTTCGGAATAATCCCCATGCTTAATTATCTGTACTTTTCGCGCGATACGGAATTCATGATGACTTTACCCGTCAAACCTTCCACGGTTTTTATGGCTAAGCTGTCGGTGGTGTATCTTACCGAAATTGTCGTAAGTACGCTTTTGCTTATTCCCGTTATGATAACTGTGGGAGTAACGCTTAGTTTAAGTCCCGTTTTCTATATAGTTTCCGTTATTGCGGTTGTTACGGTTCCGTCTTTGCCGCTTGTGCTTATAGCCATCGTTGCAATACCCCTTATGTACATCGTAAGCTTTTTCAAAAACAAGGGAGCGCTTACTTCGATTGTGCTCATTGTGCTTTTCGGACTGATATTTGCCGCTTACTATTATTTCGTCATGAAAATGCCCTTTTCAACCGAAGGGGAGGATTTTGACCCGCAGGAACTGGTAGAACGTTTCTCCGCGGTGTTCATGACTTTTGCCAAAATACTGTTTCCGCTGGCGGCGATTGCCCGTATTTCCACGCTTTCAACGCATACCGCGTTCGGTGAATTTACCGTTCCCGCCGCAGTTGCGATAAATGCGGCAGTATTCGTGGCGTCGGTTATAGTGCTGCTTATTTTGGCGGTATTGGTTTCTTCCGCAGTTTATAAACGCGGTGCGCGCAGTATGCTTGAGGGCGGCGGTAAAAAAACGGACGTAAAGATAGATTTTTCTTCATCGGGTTCCGCGTTTTCCGCGCTGTTCAAAAAAGAGTGGCGTGAGCTTTTCCGAACTCCTGCATTTGCATTCCAGTGTCTGTCGGGCATCGTGCTTTGCCCCATAATACTGTTTTTTATGTCAAGCATGACTACAACCGGCATAACGGTGGAGTCGGGCGGCGAGGCAATGCCTGCCGAGACCATGGCGCTCGTAAAAAACATAGTTAATTTTATAATGATATGCTTTATAGGAATGTTCGGCGTCAGTATGAATACGGGCGCGGCAACAACCATAACGCGCGAAGGGGCTAATTTCTGGATGCTTAAGACCATGCCCGTGCCTTACAAGGTACAGATTCGCGCTAAACTTACGCTTTATCTGATAGTTTCGTCTCTTACGGTACTTCTTTCGCTTATAGTGGTTTCAATAAGTTCTTTTAACCTTACAAATCTTATTTGCGGTTTGGTGTTTCTGATGCTGTACAATTACGGTTATAACTGTTTCTGCGTTTATATGGACCTGTATCGTCCCAAACTTAATTGGACCACGCCTAACGAAGCGGTTAAAAACAACCGTAACGCCGTAATACCCATGTTTATAAATATGGCTGTCAGCATTCTTCTTGTCGCCGTGCCCGTTTTGTGCCTGATTTTTATTCCCTCAATTCTTGTCGCCATGATTGTTTCATGGGCGGTTTTGATAATTTTCGGCGTGGCGGTAGCGATAGTTTTTCATAATCTTTTATATGCAAACGCCGAATATATGTTTGAAAAGTTGAGCGTGTGATTATTTGAAAAGGGAGAAAATGCTCCGAAAAGCAAAATACTCGATTTTGTCGAAAAAGAGAAAATAATCGCGATAATAAGGACTGACGACTTTTCCGTCGCTGAAAATTGTACTTCTTCGCTTATAGAAGGCGGCGTAAGGTGTATCGAGCTTACGTTTACCTGCCGTTTCGCCCACAGTATGCTTGAAAGATTGGCACAGAAATTCGGCAGTGACGCGCTGATAGGAGCAGGAACAATTCTTGACTCCGAAACTGCCAGAATCGCTTTGCTTTCAGGCGCGGAATTTTTTGTGACGCCGTCTGTTAACGAAGAGGTCATAAAGCTTGGCAACAGATACGGCGTGCCTACGTTTCCGGGTGTGTCTTCCGCTACTGAGGCCGTGAAAGCAATGGAATACGGTGCCGAGGCCGTAAAACTTTTTCCTGCAAGTTCTTTTTTGCCTCGCGTCATCGGGGATTTGAAAGCCCCGTTGCCTTCTCTTGAAATTGTGCCGACGGGCGGAGTGGACCTTGCAAATTTCCGCGACTGGCTTAAAGCGGGCGCTTTTGCGTGCGGGGTAGGCGGTTCTCTTGTGCGCGGAGCAAAATCGGGAGATTTTCTTTCCGTCAAAAAACAAGCCGCTCAATTCCGTTTGATTGCCGATGAATTTGCCAAATAATTTTTGGTTTTTACTCAATTGTTTTTCGTTTTTAAAACCTTAGACCGTTTACATAATTTTTGTGGTTAAAATTCATTTGTTTGCGCAATTTTATTTAAAGGGGAATTTTTAACTGCAATTAAGTTCATTGTAAACAAAATTATTTTTTGCTTCAACGCAAAATTGCATTACGGTTTTAAATCAAAAAGTCCGAAAGCCATAAAAATCTTTCGGACTTTGTTTTAAAGCTTTTTTGCAGATTGATAAAAGTCAAGACGGCAAATTCAGTTTTGTCTGAGTAGAATGAAACCTGTTTATAAAAGAAAAATTTTTTATTCTTCCTTATCGCTTAAAACGGGGATAAAGTTTTCAAAAATTATGTTATCGCAGTAAGGAAGAAATTTTTCCATATCGGCATTAGAGCGCGCCGTCCACGCAAGCACGGGTAATTTTGTTTTTGTCACGTACTTGTTGGGCAGGTCTTTGCCCGCGTAAGAAATAAAGTCGGGCGAGGATATTTTATTTAATTTAAGTCTTTTCAATACCGCTTTTTTTATAAGGCTGAGGTCGGCTTTTTCAAAAAAGCAGGAAAGCTGACCGCGCTGTATTTGCGGCGCGTTTTTTTTGAAGAATTCAAGCGAATACGGGTTAAAAGCCTGAACGGCAAATTCACCTTTATAAGAATTAAGAAGGTCGAGAGTATTACGCTCCAAAGTGCCGACTTTGCTTTCGTTTTTTATTTCGATGAGAAGAGGAGTCCTTCCGTTAACAAACTCAAGCACTTCTGCAAAAGTGGGTATTTTCTGATCGGAATTTTTAAGCTTGATTTCCTTTAAATCTTCGTGCGTAAGGTTACAAACGTAGCCGTCGCGATCGGTCATTCTGGTAAGTCTTTCGTCGTGAAAAACGACCACGGTTCCGTCGTCTATGGGTCTGACGTCTATTTCAATGGGAAAACCTTCATCGATAGCTTTTTCGTAAGCAAGCAAGGAATTTTCGGGTACGTCCGTACCGTGAAGTCCTCTGTGCGCTATGGGGCGCGAAAAAAGCCAAGATTTTTTAATATCCATACAAAACCTCTTGTTTAAGAGAAAGCGCGCTTTAAAATTCTATGCGCAACTGTCTTTGTAAAAAAATTGCGGCACAACTGTTGACGTTTTACGATTTTGAATAAAAATTTATTGCCATTTACCTGTTAAAAAGGGTGCCATATAGTTACCCGTTAATTATAGCATTTTGTTTTTCTTTTTGCAACAGTTTTTATATAAAATACGCATTGCGCAATGTTTTTATGAATGTTTGGAATTTTGACGAAAGGTATTAACGCAAAAAAAACGTAAAAAACGGATAAAGATAAAACAAGCAATTATTTCCGTATAAATAAAATATATGCAAAAACCTAAAAGCATTTGCGTTTTTACGCGCTTTATCGTATAATATTTTCATGAGCAATCGGTCAAACATCAGAAATTTTTGCATAATAGCGCATATCGATCACGGTAAATCCACTTTGGCGGACAGGCTTATAGAAGAAACGGGAACGCTTGCAAAACGCGAGCTATCCGACCAGCTTCTCGACGCCATGGAAATCGAGCGCGAGCGCGGTATAACCATAAAACTTGCGCCCGTCAGAATGAATTTCGAGTATAAAGGCGAAAACTACGTCCTGAATCTTATCGATACCCCGGGACACGTGGACTTTACCAACGAAGTTTCGCGTTCTCTCGCCGCGTGTGAAGGCGCGCTGCTTGTCGTGGACGCCTCTCAAGGGGTGGAGGCGCAAACCCTTGCCAACGTATACCTTGCCGTGGACAATGACCTTGAGATTTTACCCGTTATAAACAAAATCGACCTTCCTTCCGCGCGTCCCGACGAAGTAATCGCGGAAATAGAGGACGTAATAGGAATAGACGGACATTCCGCGCCTAAGGTCAGCGCAAAAGAGGGAATCGGAATACATGAAGTTCTGGAAAAGGTCGTGGATTGTTTTCCCGCGCCTGAGGGGGACGAAGACAAGCCGCTGAAAGCGCTTATTTTCGATTCTTTTTACGATAATTATAAGGGCGCGGTTTGTCTTATAAGAGTTTTCGACGGAAAAATTAAAGCAGGTACGCGCATAAAACTGATGAATACGGGTAAGGAGTTCGATACCGTAGAGGTTGGATATTTCAATCCCAAAATGTGCGAGGCGCCTCAGCTTTCCGCAGGAGAAGTGGGTTACGTTTGCGCAAGCATAAAAAACGTTGCCGATACCGCCCCGGGCGATACTATTACGGAGGCCGCGCGTCCCGCGGACAAGCCTTGCCCCGGTTATAAACCCGTTCAGCCGGTTGTTTATTGCGGAATTTATCCCGTTGACGGCTCTAAGTACAACGACCTTAAAGACGCTTTGGAAAAACTTAAGCTTAACGACGCCGCTTTGTTTTACGAACCTGAAGTTTCCGCGGCGCTGGGATTCGGTTTCCGTTGCGGATTTTTAGGCCTTCTTCACATGGAAATAATAGAAGAGCGGTTAGAGCGCGAATTCAATCTGGACCTTATTACAACCGCGCCCGGAGTTAATTATAAAGTCATAAAGACTAACGGGGAAACGGTTACGGTAACCAATCCCAGCAATCTGCCGAATCTATCCGAAGTTGACCATATCGAGGAACCCATAGTTACGGCTTTCATTTATACGCCTCCCGAATATATCGGTCCCATAATGGAATTGTGTCAGGAAAAGCGCGGCGAATATCTGGATATGGTTTATCTCGACAAAACCCGCGTCAAAATGCACTACGAAATACCGCTTAACGAGATAGTTTACGACTTTTTCGACGGATTGAAGTCAAGGACACGCGGGTATGCGAGCCTTGACTATGAAATAAAATGCTACAAGCCCAGCGACCTTGTAAAACTTGATATAATGCTTAACAATGAACTGTGCGACGCTTTAAGCATAATCGTTCACCGTGACAAAGCTTATGCTCGCGGCAGGTCGATTGCCGAAAAACTTAAGGAAGTTATACCGCGGCAGATGTTTGAAATTCCCATTCAGGCGGCTGTAGGCTCCAAAATCATCGCGAGGGAAACGGTTAAAGCGTTAAGAAAAGACGTGCTTGCCAAGTGCTACGGCGGCGACATCAGCAGAAAGAAAAAACTGCTTGAAAAGCAAAAGGAAGGCAAAAAACGCATGCGTCAGGTGGGGTCGGTGGAGGTCCCCAGCGAGGCGTTTATGTCGGTGCTTAAACTTGATAAATAACGTTACAAACAAAGCGGGAGTGTACGTGCATTTTCCGTTTTGCAAACACAGATGCGCGTATTGTTCATTTGTTTCGTCAACGGATTTTTCCCTCCAAGAGGAGTATTATTACCGTCTTAAAGCGGAAATTTCCTCCCGTGTGCCTTATGGTGAATCTGATACACTGTATTTCGGCGGCGGTACGCCTTCAGCCGTGAAACACGGGCTTTTAAGCGAAGTTTACCGTGAAATCGAAAAGTATTTCGGCTCGCGTTACGCGGAGTTCACTGTGGAGGCCAATCCCGACTCGGTCAGCGCAGAATTTCTTTCCGAGTGCCGCGATATGGGCGTCAACCGTATCAGCATGGGGCTTCAGTCGGCGGACGACTCGGTGCTTAAAAAGATAGGCAGAATTCACGACGTCGCAAAATTTTTAGCTGCGGCCCGAACGATAAAAGCTTACGGATTTGAAAACGTTTCCAGCGATTTGATTTTGGGACTCCCGGGACAAACGCTTTCCGACGTGGACAACGCCGTCAGGCTTTTTGACAAAACGGGCATGACTCATGTTTCCGTATATTCGCTTAGCGTTGAAATCGGTACGCCATTGTACGAATCTGGCTATAAACCCGACGATGACCGTCAGGCGGATATGTACGGGCGCGCCGTAGAAATATTAAAACAATACGGCTACTTAAGATATGAAGTCAGCAATTTCGCGCGTGACGGTAAAATAGCTTTGCATAATTATAAATATTGGACAGGAGCGGATTATTACGGCTTCGGGGCGGCGGCGCATTCTCTTGAGAAAAACGTAAGGAGAGAAAATACCGATTCTCTTTACGATTACCTTGCGGGCAAAACTTTGAAAGCCGAATATAAGCTTACGCCCACGGACGTGCGTACCGAATACATTATGTTAAGGTTACGTACCGAGAAAGGTATAAACCTTTCAGATTACGGTCTTCGTTTCGGCGTTCCGCTTTTAGCGGAGAAAGAAAAGGAAATTAAAAAACTTCTTTCCGCGAAAGTAATTGAAATAAACGGTAATATTCTTAAGGCGACGGATAAAGGATTTTATCTTCTCAATTCCGTCATAACGGAGCTTTTATGAACAATAAACAATCGGAATTATCTAATAAAACAGACAAAACACAGCGTCTTGAAACGGAAAAAGACAAATTAAAGCGCATAAAGGCAAAGCGTGAAACAGACGCTTTCAAGCGCAAATATTTTGAGTATTACGACGACGTCAAAATCAGTTACAGAGAAGACTGGTAAAAAATATATAAAAATTTTCAATGTAAGTCTTAAGTTCGCTTTCGGCTTTTACAAGAATAATGTTTACTAAAATATTTTGAAAATTTAAAGCATGACTCTTTTAATCGTCATCAGTCTAATAAATCAGAAGAAACTGAAATTTTTGTTTTTGTAAATTTAACGGTATCGTAACCCGCGTGCTAATGAATTTTCAAGAAATTTTGTTTCCGATAAAAAAATAAATTAAACTGCTTTTTCTAAACAACGCTTTTTGGGGCAAGCGTTGTTTTTTTTGTAATCTAAAAAAACCTGTTTACAATACCTTTTCATTGAAACAAAAAGATAAATAAAAAGAAGTAAAATTTTTTCATAAAACCCTTGACAACGCATATAATAAGATGTATAATGATTTAGCAATCAATAGATATGAGTGCTAATTGTTAAAGCGGTTGACTGCTAAAGACTTTCCGAAGGGAGGTGCGCATGGCGATATCGGGCAGAAAAGAAAAGATAATACAGGCGGTCGTTGACAGTTACATCGTCAGCTGCGAGCCGATTTCGAGTGCCGAGATAAAGGAAAATTATCTGCCGGAACTCAGTTCCGCCACCATCCGTAACGAGCTTGCCGCTTTGGAAGAGATGGGGTATCTGGCGCAGCCGCACACTTCGTCCGGCAGGGTACCTACGGCGGAGGCATACAGACTTTACGTCGATAAACTCATGCCCAAACGCAAGCTGAGTAAAAACGAACTTAAGGTAATCAACAGATATTTCGACCACAAAATTACCGAAATAGACGCAATACTCAAAAATACCGCAAAAGTTATATCCGAGATAACAAATCTTACGTCCGTTGCCGTAATACCCAATCTTACGGGCGCGGTTGTGGAAAGCATCAAGATAGTAAAACTCAACGACAAAAGCGCGCTTGTGATAATAGTTACCAACCTCGGCGTGCTTAAAGACGCCACAGTGGACATTGCTTCATCGTTGGGCGACGAATATTTCGTAACCGCAAGCAATTTTATTTCGGCGGCGTTTCACGGTAAAACCATTGGCGAGATTCTGGAGCCGGATAAGCTTATCGAGGAAATCAAAAAAGATTACGAACAGCTTTTCAAAGCCATAATAACAATAATAAAGGATTACGTCGAAAACGGCGGAGTGGGCGATATCGTACTTGAAGGCAGTGCAAAGATACTCGGGCAGCCAGAATATGCCAACGTCGAAAAGGCGCGCGCCATGCTGGAAATGCTGGAAACCAAGGAGCAGCTTGCCCCCATACTTAAATCTCCCGACAACGTAAGTCTTAACATAAAAATAGGCAAGGACAACGAAATGGGAGAGGGTATGCCCGAATGCGCCATAGTAACCGCGAACTATCAGGTAAACGGCGTTTCCATAGGCAATGCGGGCGTAATAGGACCCATAAGAATGGATTATTCAAAAGTGGTATCCGTGCTGGATTATATAGGAAAAACTCTTAACGTACTTCCGGAGGCAGATAATGACGAAAAACACAAACAATAACGAAGAAAAAGATAAAAACATAAAGGCGACCGACGGCGCTGCCGAAGCCGAAATTCCGACCGATGAAGAAGCGGTTGTAAGCGATAACGCCGATAACGCCGAAAATGCGGAAGAAGTTACGGTTGACGAGCTTATCGGTAAGCTTGCCGAGCTTCAGAAGAAGGCGGAAACGGAGCGTGCAAGAGCCGACGAAATGACTAACCACGCGAAAAGGGTTCAGGCCGAGTTTGACAATTACCGTCGCCGCACGCTTGACAACGCTAAAAAAGTTCGCGATGACGCAACGGGCGACGTGCTAATAAAAATAGTACCCGTGCTTGACGTCATAGAACAGGCGCTTAAGATGATCGACGACGAAAAAGTCGCAAAAGGCGTAAAGATGATAGAGGACGAAATTACCAAACTTCTTGCTTCTTACAACGTAACGGAGATTGAGGCGGAAGGCAAGGACTTTGACCCTAAGTATCATGAAGCTATTATGCAGGCTCCCGCCGAAAAAGAAGAGCTTTGCGATACGGTGAAAGAAGTGTTTCAAAAAGGTTACAAGATGGGCGACCGCGTTATACGCCCCGCCCGTGTAATAGTCAATAAATAAAAATACAATTTTCAGGAGGATATATTATTATGGGAAAAATAATTGGTATAGATTTAGGTACAACTAACTCGTGCGTTGCGGTGCTTGAGGGCGGCGAACCCGTCGTTATCCCCAACTCCGAAGGCGCAAGGACGACCCCGTCCGTCATAGGCTTTGCAAAAGACGGCGAGCGTCTTGTCGGTCAGGTGGCAAAGCACCAGGCGGTTGCCAACCCCGACCGTACCGTCATTTCCATTAAAAGGGAAATGGGTACCGACCACAAAGTAAAAATCGACGACAAACAGTATTCCCCGCAGGAACTTTCCGCAATGATACTTTCAAAGCTTAAAGCGGACGCGGAAAGCTATCTCGGCGGCAAGGTTACCGAGGCGGTAATAACCGTCCCCGCATACTTTACCGACGCTCAGCGTCAGGCAACCAAAGACGCGGGCAGAATTGCGGGTCTGGACGTAAAGCGTATTATAAACGAGCCTACCGCGGCGGCGCTTGCATACGGGCTTGACAAAATCAAGGAAGGCACGCAGAAGATATTTATTTACGACCTTGGCGGCGGCACTTTCGATATTTCCATTTTGGAGATAAGCGAAGGCGTGTTCGAAGTTATTGCCACCGCGGGCAACAATAAACTTGGCGGCGACGATTTCGACCAGAGAATAATGGATTACCTTGTCGACTCTTTCAAGAAAGAGCACGGCATCGACTTAAGCAAAGACCGCATGGCTATGCAAAGACTTAAAGAGGCGGCTGAGAAGGCGAAAATCGAGCTTTCGACGCTTAACAATACCAAAATCAGCCTGCCCTTTATTTCCATGGGAGAATCCGGTCCCGTTCACATGGACGTTGACCTCAGCCGCGCTAAGTTCGAGGCGCTCATTTCCGACCTCGTTCAGCAGACGGTAGATTTGACGAAGCGCGCTTTGTCCGATTCGGGCTTCAGCGCAAGCGAGATAGACAAGGTTATTCTGGTGGGCGGCTCGACCCGTGTGCCCTGCGTTGTGGACGCCGTAAGAAAAGTAACCGGCAAAGAACCGTTTAAGGGAATCAACCCCGACGAATGCGTGGCAATCGGTGCGGCTATTCAGGGCGGCGTTCTCGGCGGCGAAGTCAAAGACGTATTGCTTCTGGACGTTACGCCTCTTTCGTTGGGTATCGAAACCATGGGCGGAGTGTTTACCAAACTTATCGACAGAAACACTACAATACCTACCAAGAAATCTCAGATATTCTCGACGGCGGCAGACAATCAGCCTTCTGTGGACATTCACGTTTTGCAGGGCGAGCGCCCCATGGCGGCGGACAACAAAACTCTTGCCCGTTTCGAGCTTACCGGAATAGCTCCCGCACCCCGCGGAATACCTCAGATAGAAGTTACTTTCGATATCGACGCAAACGGCATAGTTCACGTTTACGCAAAGGATAAGGGCACCGGTAAAGAGCAGAGCGTAACCATCACAGCGTCCACCAATCTCTCGGAAGAGGATATTCAGCGCGCTATCGACGAGGCGGAAAAATTCGCGGCTGAAGACAATAAGCGCAAAGAAACCGTGGATACCAAAAACAATCTCGATACACTGGTGTTCCAGATTGAAAAAGTTCTTTCCGAAAGCGGAGAAAAAGTTGCAGCCGACGACAAGGCTAAGCTTGAAGCGGCTGTGGCTAAGGCGAAAGAAGTGCTCAAAACGGACGATATCGACGCAATCAAGAAGGAATCCGAGGAACTTCAGAAGCTTTCGAGCGAAGTGTTTACAAAACTTTATCAGCAGACTGCGGGCGCAAACCCCGACAATAACGGCAATGCGGGCGGAGACAACGTAGTGGACGCCGAAGAGGTGTAATGTTACCGTTAAGGTAATTTACGGGAGGATCAATGGCTAAATCATTTTACGATATTCTAGGGGTCAAAAAAGACGCAAGCCAGGAGGAAATTAAGTCCGCTTACCGTAAGCTTGCGCGGCAATACCACCCCGATCTACATCCCGGCGACGAAGCGGCGGCAAACAAATTCAAAGAGATTTCCGAGGCTTACGAAACGTTGTCCGATCCTCAAAAACGTGCCGCTTACGATAATCCGAGTCCTTTCGGTGATTTCGGCGGTGCGGGCGGCTTTGAAAACGGATTCGGCGGTTTCGGCGGATTCGGTGGCGGCGGTTCCATATTCGACAGCATTTTCGATATGTTCGGCGGCGGAGGCAGTCGCGGCGGAAGAAGCGCGGAAAACATCGGCGACGATATTACCGTCAACGTTACTCTTACTTTTGAAGAGGCCGCTTTCGGCGCGCAAAAAGAAGTTTCGGTTACGAGAAAAGAACCTTGTCCCTCCTGTAACGGTACGGGCGCGAAGGACGGGACAAAGTTCAAGACCTGCGGTACTTGCGGCGGAACGGGAAGAGTCAAACAGGCTCAGGACACTCCTTTCGGAAGAGTCGTCAGCGAACGCGTTTGTCCTTCCTGCCGCGGCAGCGGTAAAATAATAGAGGAAACCTGTCCCGATTGCGCTGGCAGGGGAATGCTCAGAAAGACCGTCAAGCTTAAGGTCAATATTCCTGCGGGCGCAGAAACGGGTCAGGTGATGACTGTTCGCGGTGAAGGCGAAAAAGTGGCAAACGGAAGGGCGGGAAATCTTCAGCTTATAATAAACGTTTTGCCTCATCAAATTTTCAAACGCACAGGCGCGGATCTTTACGTCGAATTGCCCGTAACGTTTATACAGGCGGCTTTGGGAGAGAAAGTGAAAGTGCCTACGCTTAAGGGAACCGAGCTTCAGTTCGCACTGACCGAAGGAGTCAAAAGCGGCTCCGTATTAAAACTTAAGGGCCACGGCATAACCACGAAACGCGGCACGGGCGATATGTACGTAACCGTTGTGGTGGAATTGCCCAAAAAACTGACTAAAGAGCAGAAGGCGAAAATCAAAGCTCTTGAGGAAGACATAAAACCCGAACAGTTTGATAAAGTCAAGGAGTTTAACAGAAAAGCATTCTGAAAAGTCAATTAAAAAACGGTCGCATGAATAAAAGTCGTGCGGCCTTTTTTTAGGTGAATTTTACTTGACGCCGATTATAAGCTTTTTGTTTTTGCGGCAGTCGGTTTTTTTTGCTTGCATTATGGCTAGTCGGCGTAAAATCATAGGCAAAAAGTGTGTGCGAAGTAAGAAACAGACAATAAAATTTTCCGTCGGTAAATCCCTCGGTATAATTATCAATTATTTTTACAAGTTTTTATCCGCAAAATTTTCCGTCGGTAAATCCCTCGGTATAATTATCAATTATTTTTACAAGTTTTTATCCGCTTTGTTCGCATTCGTTTTATTGTATTTAAAAGCAGAACCCCATAAGTTTGAAAAACAACAACAGATAACTACCTGCTCGTCAAGTACGTCCATGCGTCAACGATTGACTTATTAAAGGAAAAATATTATAATGATTTCTATAAAACATACGGAGAAAAATTATTATGGAATGGCTGCAGGTTTCTGTTTCAACTACAAGCGAATGTTCCGAGTTGGTCGCAATGATTCTTTATGAGGCGGGTAGCGACGGAGTATCGGTTAAGGACGACGCCGACATAAAAGAACTGGTTGCTAAGAAATTGTCATGGGATTACGTGGACGAAAGTTTGCTGAATAAGGGCGACGGTAAAGCGCTTGTCAACGGCTATTTTGACGTGAATTTTGACGTTAAAAAGCTTTATGCTGCTCTTGAGGAGCTTAAAAAAAACTGCGTTTTTCCCACCGGCAGTCTTGAAATCTCCGTTACGAAAATAAATTCCGCCGATTGGGAAAACGAGTGGCGCAAGTATTATTCGCCAATCGAATTGGGCGACATAGTCATTGTTCCCGCGTGGCTTAAGGCTCCCGAAAAAGGAATTCCGGTTTATATAGAGCCCGGTATGGCTTTCGGTACTGGCAATCATGAAACTACCTCCATGTGCGTTTTGCTTATGCAAAAAATAGATTTGCGCGGTAAAATCGTGCTGGATATGGGCTGCGGAAGCGGAATATTGGGCATAGCGGCGGCAAAACTCGGCGCGGAGAAAGTCGTTTTGTCGGACATAGATCCTCAGGCTGTGCAGGCAAGCCGTGAAAACGTAAATCTTAATAACGTCGGCAAAATTTGCGCAACCGTTTGCGGTGACCTCGATACGGGCGAAACCCGATATGACGCGGTTATTGCAAACATTACCGCAGATGTTCTCGTAAGATTAAAAGAGCAGCTTGAATACAGCTTGAAAGACGGCGGTAAAGCCGTAATAAGCGGCATTATAAACGCGCGCGCGGAAGAGGTTAAGTCTGCTTATTCGGACGCTTTCGACACGGTTGAAATTCTTTGCCGCGGAGAGTGGACCGCAATGCTTTTGACCAAAAAGACAAAACAGGCATAAAGAAATGAGAAAACTTTTTATAGATAAAATAGATAACCATAAAATAATTATTTCGGGCGAGGAGCATAAGCATATTGCGTATTCTCTCCGAATGAAAAAGGGCGATGAAATTACCGTTTGTTCGCAGGGCATTGATTATACGGCTGTAATTGTCAGCATAAGCAAAACGGAAACGGTTGCCGAAGTGGTGGGCAAAGCGAGGAGCGTTTCGGAGCCTGACTCCGACGTAACCTTATTTTTCGGCGCGCTTAAGGGCGATAAAAACGATTATATAGTCCAGAAATGTACCGAACTCGGAGTCAGAAATTTTGTGCCTTTCGTTTCCGAATTTTCCTCTGTTTCACGCGATAATATCAGAACCGATCGACTTAACCGTATAGCGTTGGAAGCGTCAAAACAGTGCGGAAGGGGTTTTGTTCCGCCTGTACAGAATGTGGTCTCGTTTAATGATTTGTTTGATTTGCTCGCATCTTTCGATACCGTGGTTTTTCCCTATGAGCAGGAAGAAAACGCCACATTTGACGAAATAAGCAAGAAATCTTCTTTAGGTAAAATTGCCGTAGTGATTGGCTCGGAGGGAGGCTTTTCAAAAAGTGAAGCTGAAAAATTGCGTGAAGCGGCGGGTTTAAGCATTACTCTCGGGGAGCGTATTTTAAGGGCGGACACCGCTTGCGTTGCCGTTGTTTCGGTGCTTATGTATTCGCTTGGGGAGTGGAGGCGCAAAAAATGAAATTCGTTGTATTTTCGCTTGGATGCAAAGTAAATCAGTACGAAGGACGTTCTGTCATTAAGGAACTTGAAAACCGCGGATTCGAGGCTACGGACGCGCTTGAAAAAGCGGATTGTTATATTCTGAACACTTGCTCGGTTACGGCAGAGGCGGATAAAAAGTCGCGTCAAGCGGTTGCAAGAGTACTAAAGCTTAATCCCGATGCTAAAGTAGTTATTTGCGGCTGCAGCAGTCAAAACAATCCCAAACCTTATGAAAATAAGCCAAATGTGCGATTAATCAGCGGAACAAGCGGTAAAATGTCGATAATCGATAGTATTATGTCAGACATAGTACAGAGAAATATCGTAAAAAATCCGCCTTCAGAGTATGAAGACGACCTTTACGGAGAACTTACGAAGACTCGCGGATTTATAAAAGTGCAGGACGGCTGCAATAATTTCTGCTCATATTGCATTGTGCCGTATCTGCGCGGAAGAAGCAGATCGCGAAAGCTTGAAAGCATAGTTAAAGAAGCAAAATCCATGGCGGAAAAAACGCTTGAGATTGTCGTTACGGGAATTAACGTATCGGCTTACGGGAAAGATATTTCGCTTTCTTTATGCGACCTTGTGGAAGCGCTAAACGATATTCCGGTGAGAAAAAGGTTCGGGTCTTTGGAGTGCAACGTCATTGACGAACGGCTTCTTTCCCTTATGGTTAAGGGCGGGTGGTGCGATTCCTTCCATCTTTCGATGCAAAGCGGCAGCGACAGAATTCTGAAAAAAATGAACCGTAAATACACGTCTTCGATTTTTATTGAAAAGTGCGATTTGATAAGGAAGTATTTTCCCGACGCAGGCATTACCACGGACGTCATAGTGGGCTTTCCTACCGAAACGGAAGAAGATTTTGCCGATACCGTATCTACATCTCAAAGGGCGGGCTTTTCGCAGATGCACGTGTTCCCGTACAGCGTTCGGCCCGGTACAGTTGCAGCCTCTTTGCCGCAAGTGGATAAAGCCGTTGCGCTTTCCCGTGCCAAAATTTTACGCGACGTTGCGGATGATTTGCATGCGCGTTTTTTGACTTCTCAATTGGGAAAAATCAAAGAGGTTTATGTCGAAGAAGAAACGGAAGAGTATTCCTGCGGTTTTTCTTCCGATTACATAAAAGTCTATTCTCATGAAAAACCGGGAGAAATAGTAAAACTTAAAATGACGGAAATTTTCCGTGACGGAATAAAAGGAGAAAAAATATGAACGATTGTATTTTCTGTAAGATTAACAAAGGCGAAATTCCCTCGAAAAAATTTTACGAGGACGATAAAATGTTTATAATCGCCGATATCGACCCCAAAGCCAAACTGCATTACCTCATGATTCCGAAAAAACATTATAAGCTTTTAAGCGAAATGACAGAAAGCGATGCGGCGGATTTGGCGGCGTGCTTGAAAAAGCTTTCCGAAATTGCACCGTCGCTCGGGTTGGAAAGCGGTTACCGTCTTGTAATCAATCAAGGCGACGACGCGGGGCAGACCGTATTCCATCTGCACGTCCACGTTTTGGGCGGACAGCCGATGGATTTTCCCGACCTTAAAAAATAAATTTTCGTTAAAGCAACAGGTTTTTTATTTTGTTTTTTTTACGGTGCGTTAATGCGCGTCGCAGAGTTTTTGCGCTGAAACAGAGATTTTTTTACTTTTATTTCTGTTTCAGACATTAATTAAATTTTTCGCAATTGTAAAAAATACTTTAAAGTAAAGCGAAAACGTTTGACAAATTTTGTTTGCTTTTATATAATGTTAAGGCTAATTAAGGTTCGGTCAAGAACAAAGGTGGTGTGAACATGTCTGCAATCAAAGTCGGCGAAAACGAGTCTTTGGACAGCGCTCTCAAGCGTTTTAAGAGAAAATGCCAGAAAGACAACATAATGGGCGATTTAAGACGTAAAGAGCATTACGAGAAACCCTCTGTCCGCAGAAAGAAAAAAGCCGAAGCCGCCAGAAAGCGTATTAAAAACTGACCTTGTTTTTATAAGGCGAATGTGTCCTTTCCCGATTACGGGAAGGGACTTTTTTTTATTTCTTAAATCGTTGTTTTTTTTGATATGCGTTTTTCTGTTTACGCTTTTGTAAATTTAAAACAAAACATGAATTTATGGCTTTTGTTTATTTGTTTAATGTGTATCATCGGTTTTTGATTAACAGAAAAATTTACTTATTTTTTGCCGTTTGACACCAAAAATTATATTAGCTTACCGTTTATAATTCTTTATAAGTAAAAAAGGCGGAACGCCGTTAAGCGTACCGCCCGATGTCTTTTGTTTTTCTTTTGTATGACCTAATATTACATTATTCGCGCAGGCTTGTCAAGGGTTTTTTGCAGATTTTTTTCAATAAGAAAAAATTTTTATGTATTAAAACACAACAACTCAGGACAACTTGTTTTTTCGGTCGGTATTAAATAAAAAATTCGAATAGTCAGGAAAAACTACCGATATATTCCGAAACTTTTGAGTTTTTATGTCGAATTTTGAAAACACGGGTACAAAACAAAAATAGTGTGCTATGATTTATAACGTTAAAACTTTCTGGAGGACGGGAAATTGAGAAGCGAAAAATCGTTAAGCGAATTGAAGAAAAGAGCTCTTTTGGCAAAGCAAAGATTGAAGATGGGTTACTGGCAACGGCTTGAACGGGAACGCCGCGAAATGGAAGAAAGTTCGGATATGTGCACACGAAATATTTCCGAATTGCAGCGTGAGAAAATTCGCCGCGACGCCATGTGTGCCACCGACGAACAGCGTTACAGACAGGAGGAACAGCTTTACGAAAAAGTGTGCAGAATTCTCGATGAGGATTCGGATACTCTCAGTCCCATAGGCCAGCTTATCGACAAGGAAAAATATCAGAAACTCGACGAGTGCGGAAAACAGAAATATATTCTCGAGCTGTCAAAGAAATTCAGGGAATTAAGCCATAGATATTATCTGGAGCACGTCGGAAAAAGCGTTTGATTAACGCGAATGAGGTCGAAAGTTTCACATAAGGCAAAAGCCTTGACTAAGCCAACCTAATTTGATAAAATTAAAAAACGGATTTATGCGGATTTTTTTTCTCAATCCGCATAATTGTTTTATTCGGGGAAAAATTTCTTTTCGAGGACGATTATCTTATGAGCCTGGACTTAAGCAAACTTAACGAAGAACAGATTAAACCCGTATTGGATACTGAAGGCGCAGTGCTTGTAACTGCAGGCGCGGGAAGCGGTAAAACGAGACTTCTTACGCACCGCATAGCTCATTTGATAGAGGATTTGGAAGTTAAACCCTATAATATACTGGCGATTACTTTTACCAACAAGGCGGCTAACGAAATGCGTCAAAGACTTGCCTCCATGCTGGGCGATAAGGCGGAAGACATCTGGGTTTTTACCTTTCATGCACTCTGCATAAGGATTTTGCGCAAGTTTATAAAAAATCTCGGCGGATATTCGGCTAATTTTTCTATCTACGGAGAGCAGGAAAAAGAACACTGCATAAAACGCATTTTAAAAGAAATGTCTGTTGAGGACGACATTGCAAAGCTTACCGTTGCGTCTATTTCCGACGCAAAAACTTACGGACTTTCCCCCGACGAGTACCGAAAAGCCAATTCCTGGCGCGAATATATAGACGTAATAGCAAAAGTTTATTACGAATACGAAAAAGAACTTAAGAAATGCAACTCGCTGGATTTTGACGACCTTTTGAACAAAGCATTATATTTGCTTAAGCATGACGATGAAGCGCGGGATTATTTCCAGGAAAAGTTCCGTTACATACACGTGGACGAGTTCCAGGACACCAACACGGTACAGTACAATCTGATTAAAATCCTGGGCGCGAAACACGGAAACATATTCGTCGTAGGAGACGAGGACCAAAGCATTTACGGGTGGCGCGGCGCAAATTTTGCCAACATTTTCGATTTCACTACCGACTATAATTGCAAGGTTTATAAACTGGAACAAAATTACCGTTCCACAAAAAAAATCCTCGCGCTTGCCAACAAAATAATAAAGAACAACACGACCCGAATGGATAAGGAATTGTGGACGGAAAATGCCGACGGAGCGGACGTTCAGTTTTATGCGGCGCGCACCGACGGAGAGGAAGCGGACTTTGTCGTAAAAAACATTATTACCTTAAAAAAGAGTACGGGCTGCAGATATTCCGATTTTGCAGTGCTGATGCGCATTAACTCTTTATCCCGCACGTTTGAGGAAAAGCTGATTCAGTACGGAATCCCGCACAAAGTTTACGGCGGCTTCAAATTTTACGACCGAAAAGAAGTAAAGGACCTTATTTCTTATCTGAAAATTCTCGGTAATCGCAACGATAACGAAGCGATAATGCGCGTAATAAACTTTCCTAAACGCGGTATAGGCGACGGAACCGTAAACCAGCTTGTAAATTATTCACTTGTAAGCGGACAATCGCTTTACGACGTAATTTACGGCATAGAAAAAAACGAAGATTTACCCACGGGCGTAATAAAAAAAGTAATGCCCTTTGCCAACGTTTTACAGTGCATGCAAAACGCTTACGACTCGGGCTGTTCGCTGTTCGACCTTGTTTGCTACATTATAAAACTTGTCGGGCTTAAAGAGTACTACGCCGAAGACACCGAGGAAAACGAGGCCCGTAAGAATAATATACGGGAGCTTGCGCACGGCATAGAACAGTACGAGGAAGCGAATCCCGGGGCGGGGCTTGCCGACTACCTTCAGCAGATTTCGCTTTACAGCGATCTCGACGAAATGGATGAAGCGGGCGACTGCGTAAATCTTGCCACCGTACATTCGGCAAAAGGGCTTGAATTCAACGTGGTTTTCGTCGTGGGTCTTGAAGAGGGGATTTTCCCCGTGTCGCGTAAAAACGATTCTTCTTCGGAAACGGAAGAGGAGCGCAGGCTTATGTACGTTGCCGTGACCAGGGCGAAACAACGCCTATTTCTGTCCATGGCACGCTCGAGATTCCGCTTCGGTGAAAGACAGGATTGCCTGCCTTCCGAGTTTCTGAAAGAGGCAGGTTTTGCGGATTCGGTCCGTGAAAACAACGCATATCGTTACGGCGGCGGATACGGAAATTACGGGTATTACAGGGGAGAACGCGCTTATTCAACTTACGGCGACGGCTATACGAAAGAGGAAGTTCCGTTGCCCTCGGCAACTCAGACGGTAAAATCTTCTTCGCAAAGTCAGTCCCGTCCCAAAGTCGACCCCGCGCTTTATAAACCGGGTACCAAAGTCCGCCATAAAAAATTCGGCGAGGGTACCGTCGTGAAGCTGGATACAAGCGGAGAAGCGTATGCGGAAGTGGATTTTCCCGGGCTTGGCAAACTTATGCTGCTTTTGGCGTATGCTCCGCTTGAAATAGTGGAATAAAAAGATTATATTAAGGTTTTCCTTTTCGGGAAGGCAAATATTGCTAAAAAGAGGTCGTAAAACCAATGGATAAATTGCAACGAATAAAGGAGCTTATCGCACAGCTCAACAAGTACGCTTATCAGTATTACGTACTTGACGAACCCACTGTTTCAGATAAACAGTACGACGAGCTTTATAACGAATTGCTTGCTCTCGAGAAGGAAACGGGTATCGTGTTTCCCGATTCGCCCACACGCAGAATCGGCGGAGAACCCATAAAGGAATTCAAGCCTCACACTCATCTTAAAAAGCTTTACAGCCTCGATAAGTGCAACAGTTTTGATGAGCTCAGGGAATGGGACGCCAAAATAAAGAAAATTGCACCCGACGCCGTTTATACTCTTGAATACAAGCTGGACGGGCTTACGCTTTCGCTGACCTACGAAAACGGCTATTTTAAAGGGGCGGCTACACGCGGAAACGGCGAAACGGGAGAGGACGTCACCGCGCAGGTGTCCACTATAAAATCCATACCGTTGTCCGTGCCTTATAAAGGTACGTTTGAGGCGCAGGGAGAAGGCATAATGCGCTTGTCGGCGCTTAAAAAATATAACGAAACCGCTTCGGAGCCGCTTAAAAACGCGCGTAACGGTGTTGCGGGCGCGATAAGAAACCTTGACCCGAAAGTTACCGCTTCGCGTAATCTGGACATAATTTTTTACAACGTCAATTATATCGAAGGCAAGGACATAAGCAGTCAGCGCGAATCCATTGCATTTCTCAAAGATAACGGTTTCAAAACGGAAATGCTTTTTGTCTCTCAAGACATTGAAGAGATTATCGGCAGAATAAATTCCGTGGACCGCAAAGCTCTTGATTTTCTGATAGACGGAATGGTTATCAAGGTGGACGATATCCGTTTAAGGGAAAAGCTGGGGTATACGGATAAATTTCCGCGCTGGGCAATGGCGTATAAATTCGAAGCGGAGGAAACAACCACCGTTTTGAAAGACGTGGTCTGGAACGTGGGCCGCACGGGAAAACTTACGCCGCTTGCTTCGCTTGAACCCGTGGAGCTGTGCGGCGCCACCGTCAGCCGCGCCACGCTTAACAATTACGGCGACATCGTGCGCAAAAAGGTTAAAAAGGGAAGCAGGGTATTCGTAAGACGGTCCAACGACGTCATTCCCGAAATTCTGGGAGTGGCGGAAGACAACGGCGGGACTGAAATACAAAAGCCCGAAGTTTGTCCTGCCTGCGGCGCGAAGCTTGTGGAGGAAGGGGCGCTTCTTTTCTGTCCCAACGAAAGCGGCTGCCCGCCGCAAATCACGGGCAGAATCGAGCATTTTGTGTCCAAAGACTGTATGGACATTCGCGGCATAAGTGAAAAATCGGTCGCTCAGCTTTACGAAAAACTGGACGTCCGTTCCGTAACGGATTTATATTATCTTAAGGCGGACGACGTTGCGCGGCTTGACGGATATAAGGACAAAAAAATCGAAAACTTCATCTCTTCCGTGGAAAAAAGTAAATCCGTTCCTCTTGACCGATTCATAAACGCTTTGGGGATAGAAAACGTTGGGAAAAAAACCGCGCGCGACCTTGCTTTGCGCTTTAAAAGCATGAATGCCTTAATGGACGCCGAACGCGAAACTTTGCTGGAAATAGAAGATATCGGGGAAGTTGTTGCCGATTCTATAACGTCTTATTTTGGAAAACACCGTGCGTTGATAGAAAAATTCCGTGAAATCGGAATAGACCCCAAAATTGAGCAACAAACTGCAAACGGAGCCTTTTCGGGCAAAAAATTCGTACTTACGGGTACTCTTCCGACATATACCCGCAGCGAGGCGACTAAACTTATAGAGAATGCCGGCGGCGAAGTTGCGTCCTCCGTGTCAAAGGATACGGATTACGTGCTTGCCGGCGACAATGCGGGCTCTAAGCTGGAAAAAGCAAGACAAAAAGGTATAAAAATAATATCCGAGAAAGAATTTATTTCCTTATTAAACAGTTGAAATTTCCGTTTTTTGTTGCTATAATATAATTATGAAACTGGGCAAGCTGACAACGGATGAACTCAATAAAAACGTAATTTCGCTTTTGCATAAAAACAGATCGGAGGTTTTGTTGTCTTCCGCTATCGGCGAGGATTGCGCCGCGCTTGACCTTAAAGACGTCATTGTGGTTTCGTCAGACCCTATTACCGCAGTCGTGGAAAAGGAAAAGCTGGGCGCCTTGTGCGTAAGCGTTTGCTGCAACGACGTGGCGGCAAACGGGGGTGAACCCGTTGCCATGACGATTACGCTTATAATGCCTCCGTCGTCTTCTGCCGAGGATGTCGGCAGAATAATGAGAGGCGCAGTTAAACGCGCGGATGAGCTTAATGTGGACATCGTGGGCGGTCATACGGAATTTTCCGACTGCGTGGTGCGCCCCGTTGCGTGCGGTACGGCGTTCGGAAAAACGGGAAAATTAATCAGTAAAGCAGGGCTGAAGCAAAACGATTTACTGTACGTTACCAAAAAACTTGCACTCGAAGGGACCTGTATTCTGGCGGATATTCTTAAACCCGAACTTGACAAAACCGAAAAGGACAAACTTGCTTTATTCAATTCTCAGCTTGACGTATTGCCCGAATCGATGCTGTTAAGAAGCAGTTCCGAAGTTTCCATGATGCACGACGTTACCGAGGGCGGTATATTGGGCGCGGTTGCGGAAGTGTGTTTTTTAAGACAAACAGGCGCAGAGATTTACGAGGATAAAATGCCCTTTGACCCGCTTACGCTGAAGTTATGCGCGCGTGCGGGCGTCGACCCGTTAAGACTTATTTCCAGCGGCAGTATGCTTGTGGCGGTATCTGACCCCGAAAAAGCGGAAAAAGCAATGAAAACGGCAAATATAGAATTCACTTGTATCGGTAAAGTTACGGGAAAAGACGTTGTGCTTGTGCGTAAAGACGGCACGCGTGAAAAAATAGACGTACTTGCGGACGAAATGTATAAATTTTCAGGAGAGAGCAAATGAACAGCATGACGGGTTACGGTAAGTTTATCGTAGCCGAATCCGACAGACAAATCACCGTGGAAATAAAGTCGGTCAATAACAGGTACCTTGAAATAAACTGCCGTATTCCGAAGGCGTTGTCGGCAGTGGAGGACACGGTAAAGCGCACTATAAAGAAGTATCTCAGGCGCGGCTCGGTGGATGTATTTTTCAACTACGAAAACAATTCGCCTCAAGGCAAACGCATTATTGTGGACGGGATTCTTGCCGACGCTTATATCGAAGCCTCAAAAAAACTTGCGGCTGAATACGGCATCGAAAACGACTTCAGCGTAACCGACCTTATGCGCACTCAGGAAGTCATAAAAATCGACAGCGAGGCGGAAGACGAACAGCTTCTTAAAACTTTGGCGGAAAAATGCACCGAAGGCGCGGTAAAGGAACTTAACCGTATGCGCGCCACGGAAGGAAAGACTATTGCCGACGACCTTGCGAAAATTGTAGCAAATATAGGAGAGGCGCTTTCTAAAGCTGAACAACGCGCCCCCAAAGTGGTGGAAGAATATTCCCAGAAGCTGCGCGCAAAAATAACGGAACTTCTTTCGGGCGTCGAAATAGACGAGGCAAGGCTGCTTAACGAAACGGCGTTTTTTGCTGACAAAGCGGACATAAACGAAGAAATTTCAAGGCTTCACTCGCACATTGCGCAGTTCACTTCCGCACTTTCATCGGATCAGCCGCAGGGCAGAAATCTGGATTTCATTTCGCAGGAAATGGGCAGGGAAATCAATACCATGGGCAGTAAGTCCAACGATACCGAGCTTACTAATCTTGTAGTTTACATGAAGAACGAGCTTGAAAAAATTAAGGAACAGATAAGAAACGTAGAGTAACATCGGAGGTGTTCGGAATGAATAAAAAAGGCTTGCTTATAGTAATATCCGGTCCCAGCGGCGCAGGCAAAGGCACCGTTTACAACGAGGTTCTTATAAGAAGACCCGAAATACAGCGCTCCGTTTCGGTGACTACGCGCGCACCGCGTAAGGGCGAAGTAGACGGCATACATTATTACTTCAGAACGGTAGAGGAGTATCAGCGTATGATTGCAGACGGAGAGTTTTTGGAAACCGCTTCCGTTTACAGCAATTATTACGGCACGCCTAAGGCCCCCGTTTACGAAAAACTCGCGCTGGGTCAGGACGTTATGTTCGAAATCGATACCTTGGGAGCAAAGCAGATTAAAAGCATTTATCCCGAAAGTGTGACGATTTTTATCATTCCGCCTTCGCTTGAAATTTTGGAAAAGCGTTTAAGGGCACGCGGAACCGATTCGGAGGACAGTATCCGCCGCCGTCTTTCCTGCGCGAGAAGCGAACTTGAAAAATATAAACAGTTCGACTATATTGTTTTCAACGACGATCTGGAGTCTTCCATTCAGAAGGTGCTTTCCATAATAGACGCGGAAAAAAGCAGAATTTTCCGTAACGAGAAAGCAATTAAGGAATATCTCGGCAGCTGACTAAAGCTTGTTTTTCATTTAATTTAGAATTCATTTTTCAAGGAGAAAATACAAATTATGATGATCGATCCCCCTATCGACAAACTGATTGAAAAAATCGGGTGCAAGTATGCGCTTGTCTGCGTAACGGCAAAACGCGCAAGATATCTTCTCGACAAAAAGGCGGATATGCTTGAGTCTACAAAGATAAATCCCGTCACCTATGCCGCAAAGGAACTTTACGACGGCAGAGTGGAAGCGAGAAACGAGGAGTAAACGGATTGAACCTTAAGGGCAAAAATATCGTTGTGGGCGTTACGGCGGGTATTGCCGCTTATAAGGTGTGCTACGTCGTAAGCGCACTGAAAAAAGCTGGCGCCGAAGTATTTGTCGTGATGACCGAGAATGCTACCCAATTCGTCCGCCCTCTTACTTTCGAAACACTTTCGGGTAACAGGGTAATAGTCGATACTTTCGACAGAGATTTCGAGTGGGAAGTGGAACACGTTTCGCTGGCAAAAAAAGCGGATCTGTTTTTGGTTGCGCCCTGCACGGCCGATTTTGCGGGTAAACTTGCAAACGGCATTGCCGACGATTTTTTGTCAACTACGGCCATGGCGATGAAGTGCCCCGTTGTGCTTGCCCCCGCCATGAACACCAATATGATTACTTCCGCGGCTTATATGGAAAACGAGCGCGTTTTAAAAGAGCGCGGAGTTCTGACGGTTGAAAGCGCAAGCGGCTACCTTGCATGCGGCGACGTGGGTAAGGGCCGTATGGCGGAGCCGGACGAGATTGTGGATTTTGTTAAGAAAATTCTGATTCCCAATCCCGATTACGCAAATAAAACCGTACTTGTCACGGCGGGCGGCACAAGCGAACCTATCGACCCCGTCAGGTTTATAACCAACCGTTCCAGCGGAAAAATGGGTATTGCCATTGCCCAGAAAGCGCTTGCCCGAGGCGCAAAAGTCATACTTATTACGGGCAATATTTCCGTGCCCGTACCTGAAGGCGCGGAAAGAATAAACGTTTCCACTACAGCCGAAATGTACGATGCGGTAATGGCGAATATGAAATACGCGGATGTAATAATAAAGGCCGCGGCGCCGTCGGATTATTCGGTGAAAAATTATTCCGATAACAAAATAAAAGGCGAAAGCATTACGCTTACTCTTAAAAAGAATCCCGATATTGCCGCCGCCGCAGGTAAAATAAAAGGCGACAAAAAACTTGTGATTTTCAGCGCCGAAACCAACGATTGCGAGAAATACGCACGGGAAAAACTGCTTGCCAAAAATGCCGACCTTGCCGTTCTTAACGACGTAACGCAAGCGGGCGCAGGGTTCAATTCCGATACAAATATCGTTACGTTTATCACAAAAGATACCGTAGAGCATATTCCCAAAACGGAAAAAACCGTCATTGCGGATATGTTGCTTGACAGGATATTAAAATTATAAAATATGGTAGCGGAAGTAATAGTCGACATAAGCAATTCGGAAGTCGACAGGATTTTCGATTACACTCTTGACGGCTCGCCCGACGACGTTCGGGCGGGTTTTCGCGTACTCGTACCTTTCGGAAGGCAGACGGTTGAAGGGTATGTCATCGGAATAAAGGAAAAAAGCGAGTTCTCTTCGCTTAAGCCCATAATCAAAAAACTGGACGCATATCCCGTCATAACCGAAGAAATGCTTGCCCTTATGAATTTCATGACGAAGGCATATCACTTAAGAAAAGTCGATGTGTTACGATTGTTTATTCCCGCTCAGATGCGCGGCGGCAAAGTAAAGGAACTTACAGTAAAATATGCGTCTATAGCCGAAGAGTACCGCGACAAGGACGAAATGCTTTTTATACGTCCGTCGGCGCAGGCTCAGCTTGATTTATATTACCACCTTTTAGAATGCGGTCGCGATTCGGTAACGGAACTTAATAAAAATTTTTCCGCCGCAGCGCTTAGAAATCTTGTTTCCCGCGGTATAGTGGTTCTGGTTGAAGAGGAAGAACTGCGCGTTCCTTACTCTCAGATAAACAAAGAAAAAGTCAAAGAGGTAACTCTTACTCCCGCGCAAAGCAAGGTCGTAAGCGAAGTTTGCGCGGACGGAAGCGGGACGTACCTTTTGCACGGAGTCACGGGCAGCGGTAAAACAGAGGTGTATATGCGTTGCATTTCTTTCGTTTTGGAAAGAGGAAAAACCGCCGTAATGCTGGTGCCGGAAATTTCTTTGACTCCGCAGGTATTGCGTTCTTTCCGCTCGCGCTTCGGCGACAACGTGGCGCTTTTGCACAGCGGACTGTCCGTCGGCGAGCGTTTTGACGAGTGGCGCAGGTTGCTTGACGGCAGGGCTAAGGTGGCAGTGGGCGCGCGCAGCGCGATTTTCGCTCCGCTTTCAAATTTAGGCCTGATTATTATCGACGAGGAGCATGACTCAAGTTACGTTTCGGAATCAAATCCCCGTTACATAACGCATGAAGTAGCGGCTTTCCGCGCTTCTTTCAACGGCTGTAAATTGCTGCTGGGCAGCGCTACTCCGGGTATAGAGTCGTATTACCACGCTTGCCAAGGCGATTATAAATTGCTGGAACTGCCCGAAAGAGTTAACAAAAAGCAGCTTCCCGAAATGGAAATTATTAATATGTGCAAGGAAGTGTACGACGGCAATAACGGAGTATTTTCAAGGCGGCTGATAAGCGAGCTTACAGACTGTATGGCACGCGGGGAGCAGGCGATAATATTCATAAATCGCCGCGGATACTCTTCCTATATGATGTGTCGTCATTGCGGATACGTTGCCAAATGTGAGCAGTGCGACGTTTCCCTCGTGTATCATAAAGAGGAAAACGTACTTAAGTGTCATTACTGCGGCAACAGATACGCCGTACTCGACGAGTGCCCTCAGTGCCATTCAGCAAGTATAAAACGCGGATTTGTGGGGACTCAGGCGATTGTGGAACAGCTTTCGCAGCTTTTTCCCGAAAAGAAAATATTGCGCATGGACAACGACACTACGCAAAACAAGAATTCTCATGCGGCGATTCTGGGAGAATTCGCTTCGGGTAAAGCGAGTATTTTGGTAGGAACGCAGATGATAGCCAAGGGACACGATTTTCCCAACGTCACGCTTGTAGGCATTGTGGACGCGGACATGAGTCTGCATTTTGCCGATTACCGCGCTTGCGAGCGCACATACCAGCTTATCACTCAGGTCGCGGGAAGGGCAGGCAGGGACACAAAACCCGGGAAAGTAGTGCTTCAGACGTACTCGCCGCATCATTACGTATACCGTTTCGCGGCAAACAACGATTACAAAGGATTTTACGAAAAGGAATGTAACCTGAGGGAAGTCACCAAATATCCGCCTTTTTCCAAAATAGTACGCGTGCTTGTCTCGGGCGAAAGCGAGGAACTGTGTTCGCGCACGCTTAAAGGTATATTCGACGACATAAGCGTTTTATCGCGCGACAACCGCGGCAGTTTTGCTTACTTTGCGGCAATGAAATCGCCCGTAAAGCGGATTCAGAACAAATACCGCGTTCAGATACTGATGCGGATTGTTTCCGGCTTTGACAAAATAATCGGAAACGTGTATAATATAGTGGACAAACATACGGTAAGCAAAGTAAGCGTTTTTGTGGAAATCAACCCAAACAACCTTAGCTGAAAGGAGTAATAATGGCAACACGCAATATCGTTAAACTCGGTAATCCCGTACTTCGCGAGCACAGCCGCGAGGTTACGGTTTTCGACGAAAAGTTAGGCGTTCTTATAGACGACATGATTGAAACCATGTTTCAGGCGAACGGAGTGGGACTTGCCGCGCCTCAGGTGGGAATACTGCGCCGCGTATGCGTGGTAAGCACCGACGGCGACAAGGTTTACGAGCTGGTAAATCCCCGCATAGTGAAGTCGAGCGGCGAGCAAAAGGGAGTCGAGGGTTGCTTAAGCGTACCGGGAAGAAGGGGAACCGTCGTTCGTCCCAAAAAAATCACGGTGGAGGCTTTCGACCGTCACGGAGTCAGAAAAAAATATAACGTGGACGGATTTACCGCCGTGGCTTTCTGTCACGAGATGGACCACCTTGACGGCATTTTATATATAGATAAGGCGACAAACGAGGAAGACGACGAAGAATGAGAATTGTTTTTTTGGGGACTCCCGAATTTGCCGTCCCGTCTTTAAGCGCGCTTAGCGAAAAATATGAAGTTGCAGGCGTTATCACGCAACCCGACCGTGAAAAAGACCGCAAGGGAAGACTGATAAAAGGCGCAGTTGCTTTGACTGCGGAAAGCAAAGGACTTCCCGTTTTTCAGTTTGAAAAAATAAAAACGGAGGGTGCGGATGCTTTACGCGCTTTGCATCCCGATATTATGGTTACGTGCGCTTACGGGCAGATTCTTTCCAAGGAAATTCTGGACATTCCAAGGCTGGGCGTCTTAAACGTGCACGGCTCGCTTTTGCCTCTTTATCGCGGCAGCGCACCCATTCAGCGCGCCCTTATGAACGGCGATAAAGAAACGGGAATCACCATCATGAAGACCGACGTAGGAATGGACAGCGGTGATATTCTTTCGCAGGAAAAAACGTTAATAGACAGCGACGATTACGTCGAAGATTTATACGCAAAACTAAGCGTTATCGGTGCAAGATTGCTTTTGGATACCATTGACGGCTATGCAAGCGGCAAAATAAAACCCGTACCGCAAAACGCCGAGTGTGCAACTTACGCTCCCATGCTTAAAAAAGAGGAGGCATATATCGATTTTTCCGCCTCTTGCGAACAAGTAAGAAACGTCATAAGGGGTATGGGCTACGGCGTTTGCCTTCTCGGCGGCACTCCGTTAAAAATTTTCCGCGCTGATTTAAGGGAGAGTTGCGGAAGGCCGGGCGAAATTCTGGTTGCGGCAAAAGACGAGTTCGTCGTGGCTTGCGGAACGGGCGCTCTGGCAATTACCGATGTTCAGGCGAGCGGCAAAAAACGAATGAAAACCGCGGATTTTCTGAACGGCATGAGAATTTCCGCAGGCGAATTTCTTGCGCGGGTAAAAGACTGAAATATGCGCACGGCTGAAAGAAATTTAATTGTTACCGAACTGCTTTTGAAAGTTTACGGCGGCGCATACTCTTCGATAGAGCTCAACAAAGCGCTGAACGCTCTTCGCGACGAGCGGGATAAAGCGTATGTTTCCCGCTTGTTTTACGGCGTGCTTTCGAAAAACGTTCAGCTCGATTATATTTTAAGCGTACTTGCGCCCAAAAAACCGAAACCGAAAGTCGCTCTTGTCATTAAGACCGGCATCTATATGCTGCGTTATATGGACGAGCCCGATTACGCCGTGATCGACACTCAGACCGAACTTGTTAAAAAGCTGGGTAAAAAGGAGCTTGCGGGATTTGTAAACGCCGTCCTGAGAAAATCGAATGACGTGAAAATCCCTATAACGACCAAGGACAAAGCGTTTGAAACTTCCGTCAATTTTTCCTGTCCGTTGTGGATTACCGCAAAACTCATCGCGCAGTACGGACTTGATTTTACCCGCGCGTTTTTAGGCGCCATTCTTACGGACAAAACTCACGTAAGGATAAACACGGATAAAATAAGTGAAGAGGATTTTAAAGCAAAACTTTCTTATTTTAACGAAACTCCTTGCGGATTATTCGCTGACTATGCTGAGCTTAAGAAAATCGATTCGTCGCTTTACACCTTTCAGTCTCTGGCAAGCGGACTTGCGGTAAAATATTATGCGGCGGGACTTGAAACGGGGGCAAAAGTTCTTGACCTTTGCGCGGCTCCCGGCGGCAAGTCGGTGTATATGGCGCAGTTAATGAAAGCCGAAGTCACCGCATGCGATCTTTATCCGCACCGTGTGGAACTTATACGTTCTTATGCGCGGAGAATGGGAGTCAATCTTACCGCCATGCAAAACGACGCAACTAAATACCGTCCCGAATTCTTTGAAAAATTCGATTGCGTAATATGCGACGTTCCTTGCAGCGGACTGGGCGTTATGTTTTCCAAGCCCGACGTCACTTTTAACCGAAGCGAAAAGGATATTACCGCGCTTAACGACATTCAGTACGCGATACTCAGTCAAGCGGCAAAGTACGTCAAAAAAGGCGGATTCTTAAACTATTCCACCTGTACGGTCTTAAGGGAAGAAAACGAGGATATTGTAAAGCGTTTTCTGTCCGGGCAATCAGATTTTTCGCTTGTTTACGCTGAAGCTGACGGGGTCAAAGCGGATGAGGACGGCTTTGTAAGGCTTTTTCCGCACACTCACGGTTGCGACGGGTTTTTCGTTGCAAAACTCAGGAGGGACTTTTAATGAACAACCTTGCCGATTTTTCCAGGCTGAAGCTTGAAAAAATCTTAAAAGAGGAGTTTTCCCAGCCTTCATATCGGGCAGGTCAGCTTTATAAAAGCGTCACCCGATTCAATTCATACGACGAAATGAGCGATTTGCCGCTCTCGCTCAGGGATAAACTAAAGGAAAAATATTCCGACCGCGCGCTTAAAGTGGAAAAAACTCTTGTTTCCGCGGACGGAACGGTAAAATATCTTTACAGACTTAACGACGGCAACGTTATCGAAGGCGCTTTCATGACGCAAAGTTACGGCAACACTCTTTGCGTATCGACGCAGGTGGGATGCAGAATGGGCTGCGCTTTTTGCGCGTCGGGAATAGGCGGACTTGTGCGTAACCTTACGGCAGGTGAAATTCTTTCGCAGGTGCTTTGCGTAAACAGACTGCAGGGCGGCACTTTGGATAAGCGCGCCGTAACCAACATAGTACTTATGGGCAGCGGCGAGCCTTTGGATAATTACGACGAAGTGACTGAATTTTTGCGGCTTGTCACATCTGACGAGGGGCTTAACGTCAGCGAAAGGAATATTTCCCTTTCTACCTGCGGGCTGGTGGAAAACGTCAGAAGACTTGCCGACGACGGTTTTACGGTTACGCTTACGTTTTCGCTGCACGCAAGTTCCGACGAATACCGCCGAAGCATTATGCCGATTGCAAACAAATACACGATAAAGGAAATTGTGGACGCGGCAAAATATTATTTCGATAAAACAGGCAGAAGAGTAATTTTCGAATATACGATGATAAAAGGCGTCAACGTAAATCATTTCGACGCCAAAAGACTGTCGGAAATATTGAAAGGTTTTCCCTGCCACGTGAACCTTATTCCGCTTAATCCCGTTAAGGAAAAAAATCTTAAAGGCATAAGCGGGGCGGAAGCTGAAAGATTTATGAAGAAACTGCACGAGTTCGGCGTAAGCGCAAGTATCCGCAAGTCGAAAGGCTCGGACGTGGGCGGAGCTTGCGGCCAGCTGAGGCGCAGTTATATAGGTCAGGATAAGTAAGCAATGGACGAAACGATATACAGAATCATAAGACACAAGTCCAACGAATTCGAGGTTGAATCGCTTGGTAAAGTGCTGAGTGCGCGCGCCCGCGGAAAATTGAAACGCGACGGAGAGCTGATTGTGGGCGATTTCGTGCGATTGGAGGAAACGGGCGGAGAATACGTCATCACTCAGGTTCTTAAGAGACGAAATTCGCTGTTCCGTCCAAATGTCGCCAACGTAGACCTTGTGGTCATTGTCGTGGCTCCCATGCCTCAAATAGACTGGTTTTTGGTGGACAAGCTTATCGTTAACTGTAAAAAAGCGGGCGTTGACTGCGCGATTTGTCTTAATAAAACCGATATTTCGCCGTCGGAGTATGACGAACTGTGTTCTCAGTACGGCGCGGACGTAACGAATATAGTTTCTGTAAGCGCCAAAAACGGCGACGTTTCACAGCTTTTGTCCGTTATCAAGGGAAAGCTTGTGTGCTTTGCCGGTCAGTCCGCCGTGGGTAAATCCACTATTTCCAACAATATTTTAGGCGGAAATTACAGGGAGGTGGGGGACCTCAGCGATAAAATCTCGCGCGGTAAAAACACGACTACTTCCGCCGCCATCCTTTCATCCGACGACGGATTCATGTTTATCGATACCCCCGGTTTTTCCATGCTGGACCTGGTTGCCGAAGACGCCGAAAATCTTGCGGGATATTACGAAGAGTATGTTTCCCTTGCCGACGAATGTAAGTTTCATCCCTGTACGCATGTTTACGAGCCTGATTGCGCCGTCAAACGCGCAGTAATAAACGGGAAAATAAGCAGCAAACGTTACGAAAGATATGTTAAGATTTTCGAAGAATGTAAAACCGCAAACAAAACGCAAAGGAGAACGAGATGAATAATACCGAAATTAAAAAGATTATGATTGCGCCCTCGGTGCTTACCTCCGATTTTTGCGATATGGGTCGGGAAACGGAGCGTATTACGGCGGCAGGCGCGGATATGATTCACTGCGACGTTATGGACGGAGTTTTTGTCCCCAACATCAGTTTCGGCCCGAAAATGGTTGCCGACATACGTAAACATACTCAGCTTCCTTTGGACGTTCATCTTATGATTACCAGGCCCGAAAGATACCTTGAGACGTTTTATAAAGCGGGTGCGGATTGCATTACGGTTCATTACGAGGCAACGGACGCGCTTAGGTATTGTTTGGAAACTATCAGAAGTTTCGGAATAAAAAGCGGGCTGGTGATAAGTCCCGATACTCCCGCCGAGCGAGTCTTCGATTACCTCCCTTATGCCGATATGGTGCTGGTCATGAGCGTTTATCCCGGTTTCGGCGGGCAAAAGTTTATTCCGTCCGCTTTAGAGAAATTGCGTGTTATTTCTAATGAAATCAAATCGTCCTCTTTGAATGTACGGCTTGAAATCGACGGAGGTGTCGGATTAAACAACGTTGCTTCCGTCAAAGAAGCAGGCGCGGATACGATTGTCGCGGGCTCGGCCGTATTCAACGCCGCCGACGCAAAAGCGGCAATAGACGCTTTGAGAAAAGCCTGAAAAACGTAAAAACATGAAAAAAGCCATAATTTTTCTCAACGGCGACCGCCCCCGAAAAAACGAAATTAAAAACGAGGAATTAACCGAATCGCTTAAAATATGTGCCGACGGAGCGTACAGGTACGTTAAAGAAATATGCGTTCCCGACGTTGTATTGGGCGATTTTGACAGTATAGGCGCGGAAAGAATAGACAAAAGTTGCAAAATTATCCGTTTCTGTCCCGAAAAAGATTATACCGACGGACACCTTGCCGTGCAATTTGCGCTTGACGAAGGAGCGGACAATATTCTTATTTTCGGCGCGCTGGGCGGCAGACCTGACATGGAATACGCAAATCTTTCGCTTCTTTATCAAGCGAAAAAAGCGGGCGCCAAAGCCGAGATAAGGGGAGGCGGTTTCACCGTTACTCTTGAAAACGGAGCTTTTGAAAAGAAGGTAAAAAAAGGCGCGTGCGTGTCCATGGCACCATTTTTCGAAGTGGCGCATATAATATCAACAAAAGGGCTGAAGTATCCCATGAAAAACGTCACGCTAAACAGACTCCACGTAAGCCTCAGCATTTCCAACGTAGCAATGGCGGATTCTTTCTTTGTCGAAGCGGAAGGGGAATTACTGCTCTTTACGGAAAACATTTAGAGGAGAGAATATATGAAAATAATATGCGTCAAAGCCCCGCGGTTTTTAAGGGGGATACTTAAACTTTTGTTTGTAAAAAAGTAAATACAAAACCGCTTTCCGATTGGAATACATAACTCGGGAAGCGGTTTTTTATAAATATCTTCGGACAAGCATATAATATATATTGTCCGATTATCTGTTTTTATGCCTGACTCATAATTAACCGAACTTTTTTTTCGGTCCGTTTTTTAGATACACAAAAAAGAGCCGCAAGAACGCGACTCTTCCGCTATTGAAAGAATAATCAATTAAGCGTTTTTGTTAAGAGTTCTCTGGCAGCGGGTGCAAATGTAATCGTTGGGCTTAAGACCTTCGATTTCTCCGTTGACCTTGTGAAGATTAGCGCTGAAAGTACGCTTAGTCTTGCGGTTACTGTGGCTGACGTTATTGCCGCTTACTTTGCCTTTTCCGCACAGCGCGCAAACTTTGCTCATGGTGACACCTCCGTTAAAGGTAATTAGACTTACCTGAATATGATATCACTTTTATCCTTAATAGGCAAGTAAAAATCGACGATTTTATCAAAATATTTTATTTTTTTTGTGTAAGCGATGTTGTTTAAGTGAATAAAAATTATTAAAACATTAGATTTTTATTAAAAGTAGCTTATTTTCCTTGCTTTTTGTAATCTTTTCAGTTAAAATATAATAGCAATAAAATGTGTTTATTGCAAGGAGGTATTATGAGCGTTAACACCGTGAACGCTTACGGCCGCATTACCGTTACCGAGGAAGCGATTGCCGAGGTCGCGGGAAGTTCAGCCCTCGAGTGTTACGGGATAGTGGACCTCGTGCCCAAGAAACTGTCGGACAGTATCTCCGATTTAATGAGGAAACAAAAGGTATCGCGCGGTGTGCGCGTTTTAACAAACGGAGACAGAATTTTTATCGACCTGTACGTCGTTATGAAATACGGCGTATCGATAGATGCCGTAGCGCAGACTCTTAAAAAAACGGTCAAGTACGACGTTGAAAAATTTACCGGCATGGTGGTCGATACCGTAAACGTGAATGTAATAGGAATCCGCGTCTGAGCGGTCAAAAGTTATTTCGAAATCTTATCCCGGAGGATAATAATGCAGAAATCAATTAACGGAGCCATGCTTCGAAAAATGATTCTAAACGGCGCTAAGCTGCTGGATATAAATAAAACTCATGTAGACTCTTTGAACGTATTTCCCGTCCCCGACGGCGATACGGGCACCAATATGTCGCTTACGATGTTCTCGGCGGCAAAAGAAGTTTCCGCTTGCCCCAGCAATAATATTGACGCGTTGTGCGGAGCTATGGCAAAAGGCGCGCTTAGGGGCGCAAGGGGAAACAGCGGTGTAATTACCAGCCAGATACTTAAAGGCGTTTCGGACGTATTAAGTAATTGTCAGAACGAAATAACGGCAAAGAATTTTGCCAAAGCCCTTGCCAAGGGTACCGAGGTTGCGTATAAAGCCGTAACCAAACCCAAAGAAGGCACCATACTTACTGTCATACGCGCGATGAGCGAGCATGCCGAAAAAATCACCAAAAAGAGCATAGAGATAGACGACTTTTTCAACCGCATCATAGAAGCGGGCGAAGAAATGCTTAAAAAGACTCCTGAAATGCTTCCCGTTCTTAAAAAGGCAGGCGTCGTTGACGCAGGCGGCAGGGGATTGCTTATTATTTTTCAGGGGTTTTATCATGTTCTTCTGGGCACCGAGGACGTGTCTTTGGCGTTTGACGACAAGGTTCAGGTGGACGAGGATAAGTACAGCGAAAAGTCGCATTTCGATTACAACGACCTTGCTGAAATCGAATTTGCTTATTGTACCGAGTTTTTCATTATAAATCTTTACAAAAAGACTACCGAAGCGGATATCGACAAGTTCCGCGAAAATCTGATGAACATCGGCGACTGCGTGCTTGTCATCGGTGACCTTTCCATGGTGAAAGTACACGTACACACCAACGAACCGGGCGTTGCGCTTACTTATGCGTTGGAACTCGGTGAGTTGGACCGTCTTAAAATCGAGAATATGCTGGAGCAGAACCGTGCGCTTATCGGCCAGAAGAAGGAAGAACTTAAACAGTACGGACTTGTTTCCGTCTGCGCGGGCGAGGGTCTTAGCACTATTTTCAAGGATTTGCTTGTCGATAACGTTATTGAAGGCGGACAGACAATGAATCCCAGCGCCGACGACATAGCCAAGGCGTGCGACAAAGTGCTTGCAAAAGACGTGTTCGTGCTGCCCAACAACAAAAATATAATTCTTGCGGCGGAACAGGCAAAAGCTTTATCCAAGCGTAAACTGCACATAATTCCTTCCCATAACATTCCCGAAGGTCTTTCCGCAGTGCTTGCGTTTAATCCCGAAGACAACGTTTCCAACAACGAAACCAACATGATTGACGCCATGCAGTACGTTAAAGCCGGTCTTGTCACTTATGCCGTAAGGTCAACACAGGTTGACAATTTCGACCTTAAGGAAGGCGACATCATCGGTATAGACAGCAAATCTATCGTGGCAAAAGGCGAAAACGTAAATCTTGTGACGACTCAGCTTATCGACAAGATGATGGACAGCGACGTCACCAACATTACGCTTTATTTCGGCAACAACGTCACGGAAGAGGAAGCGAATGAAATCGCGTCTTCGCTTGCCGAAAAATACACTGATTGCGACGTGGATATTCATTTCGGCGGTCAGCCGCTTTACTATTATATCGTTTCTTTGGAGTAATCGATTAATTCGATACTCTTTAAGAATAGTTATGTTTTCCACATTAAATTTAAAAAGTTATCCACAATTGTGGATAACTTTTTGTTATCGTTACTTTTTCGTGAAACGTCGTGAAACATTTTTTCCACAGTTTAACGGGGTTATGTTGATAAAATGTGGATAACTTTGTGGATAAACCAGGGGATAATTTTAAGATATGGAATTTACCGATATAAAAGGTTTCAAAGATAAGCGAATACAAATGCTTAAACAAGCGGGTATCAATACGCCCGCGGACTTATTGTTGTATTTTCCTTCTTGTTATTTATACCTTAACCGCCTTACTGATTTAAGTAAAGCCGAAGAAGGGGAACGCGTCGTTATTTTGGCACGCACTTTTGATAAACCCAAAGCGGCGTATCTTAAAAAAAGACTGTCAGTCGTCAAAGTAAAGTTTGATTATGTCGGTAAAAACGTTTGGTGCAGTTGGTTCAATCAACCCTTCATGGCAAAAAACATAATGCCCGAAACGTATTATTATATTTACGGAAAACTTAAAAAGTATAAATCTTCTTACGAGATTACAGCGCCTAAAATAATAAAGTTCACAGGTAGCGAACCTGCAGTTTTACCTGTTTACAAACCAATCGGAAAAATAGGTTCTCAGCTTTTGGCTGACGCGGTTAAAACCGCTTTAAGCGCAGTGAGCGTAGAAAGCTTTATAACTCCGCGGATTGCGGAAAAATACGGACTATCGGACCTTAACTCGGCTTTTAAAAATATACATTTTCCCCAAACAGCTGAAGACATTCAATCTGCAAAAAGAGTTATCTCAACGGAAAAACTTGCTTATATGCTTGCGGCTTATTCGCTGATAAGGTCGTCACATGACTTAAGGCGCGTTTATAATTACGGCAAAGATATAAATAAAGTTGCCGACGCAATCAACGGATTGCCATACGATTTGACTTCGGCGCAAAAAAACTGCCTTAATAAAATTTTCAACGGCTTGTCTTCAAACGAACGTTTAAACGTGCTGCTTGAAGGAGACGTGGGCTGCGGCAAAACAATAGTTGCTTTCCTTTGCATGTATTATGCGGCGCTTAACGGTTATCAGTCCGTTCTGATGGCGCCCACCGAAATACTTGCGTTTCAACACTACCGCAACGCAATTGATTTTTTGGAAAAATTAGGCTTGCGGTGTGAATACGTTTCTTCGTCTCTGAATAAAAAAGAAAGGGAAAAAGCGATTTTCAATATATCTGCGGGTAATGTCGACTGTGTTTTCGGTACTCATGCGGTGCTTGGCGACGATGTGGAATTCCGAAAACTCGCGCTTGTCATCGTGGATGAGCAGCACAGGTTCGGCGTTGCTCAGCGCGCGGGACTGGAAAACAAAAGTAAAGGCGCCGACAGCATAGTCATGTCCGCAACGCCTATTCCCAGGACGCTGGCGCTGACCCTTTACGGCGACCTCGAAAGGATTGTAATTGACGAAATGCCGTCACGGAAAGCCGAAGTTATCACAAAATTCGTCCCCGCCGCCAAAGAATCGGATATGTGGGATTATATAATGAAAAAGGCTGAAAGCGGAGAGCAGACTTATGTGGTTGTGCCGCGCATATCCGACGATGACGAAGACAATCTCAGCGCCGAAGTCGTTTACGAAAAATACAAAAAAAGATTCGGCGATAAAATCGCGTTATTGCACGGCAGGCAAAAGGAATCCGTAAAAAACGGCACTATGCGCGCTTTTGCCGCAGGTGAAATATCCGTATTGGTTGCCACTACGGTTATTGAAGTGGGCATAGATGTAAAAAACGCAACTTCCATGGTGATTTACGACGCGGACAGATTCGGACTCGCTCAGCTTCATCAACTGCGCGGAAGGGTGGGCAGAGGCAGTAAAACGTCATATTGTTTTGTTCTTTCCGATACCGCCGACGGTGAAACCCGCAACAGGCTGGATTATTTCGTCGGCTGCAAAGACGGTTTCAGCCTTGCCGAGTATGACTTCCGCAATCGCGGCGCGGGTGATTTTCTGGGGTATGTTCAGCACGGCACGGGCGACGGATTGCTTACCGACCCCGACATCGTATTCCTGTCGAAATCCGTTAAAGATGAGCTTTTGTCCGACAGCGAGGCAGTGAAAAAGATAAAAAATTCGCTTGCCGGCGGTAGATACGAGTTTTTTAACGGAATAACGCTTAATTAGTCTATTTCCGTTTTGGGAAATTATATTTTAATAAATATTGCTGTTTTATTTGTAATTTTTATCGGAATTACCGCCTTATTATTTTGTAAAAGGCGGTAAATTTTTCATGCATTTTTTTTATAGGCGAATAATGTGTTTTTAAAGTAAATTCCGCTTTTTCGGAGGTTTTTTTCAAAATATTACTACGATAAAGTTTTTATTACGCTTAAAGAAAATAATACGTTAAAGTGCTTGACATAAACTAAAGCGGTTATTATAATAATGATATCATAGTAAAAAGGTAGGAATTTGTTTTGAAGCTTTCGACAAGGGCAAGATACGGATTGCGGATAACGTTTTTAATAGCCTTATCGCACGATAAGCCCGTTTCGCTTAGTTCTCTTGTCCGCCAGACAGACCTGAGCGAAAAATATCTGGAACAGCTTTTGGGCATGCTTCGCAAAGCCGGAATCATTGAAAGCGTGAGAGGGGCTCAGGGCGGATATTATCTGTCAAGAACACCCGAGGAAATCAATATAAAAGAAATTCTGGAAGCGCTTAACGACAGCTTTGACATATCGGATTGTGCGGGAGGCAACTGCAAAGACGCGTACTGTCCCAACAAAATAATTTTCAAGCGGATATACGACGGAATAGACGAATTGCTGTCTTCGACGTCGTTAAGCGATATGATAAACGACTACAGGTGTGTGAGGTGATTATGAAAAGAGTTTATTTGGACCATTCGGCGACAACTCCTCTCGATTCCGAGGTTTTAGAGAAAATGTTGCCGTATTTTACCGACAAGTTCGGTAACGCAAACAGTATGCATTCTTTCGGTCAGGAAGGGGCTTATGCCGTCGATGAAGCGCGCAGAAAAATCGCAGAGCTGATAGGTGCAAAACCCACGGAAATTTATTTTACTTCCGGCGGAACGGAGGCGGACAACTGGGCGATAAAAGGCATGGCGGCAAAACTTCGCAAAAAAGGGAATCATATAATAACTTCTTCAATAGAGCATGCCGCTATTATTTCTTCTTGTCACCAACTTGAGGAGTTCGGTTTTGAAGTTACTTTTCTGCCCGTCGACAAAACGGGCAAAGTTAACCCCTTAGACCTTGAAAAAGCCATTACGGACAAGACGGTTCTTGTATCGGTAATGCTTGCAAACAACGAAATAGGCACAATTCAGCCCGTTAAGGAGCTGTGCGAAATCGCCCATAAAAAAGGGATTTACTTTCATACCGACGCGGTGCAGGCGGTGGGGTCGATACCCGTTTCCGTCAAAGAGCTGGGCGTGGATTTAATGTCCTTTTCCGCCCATAAGTTTTACGGGCCGAAAGGAGTGGGCGTGCTTTATATTAAGGGAGGAACAAAACCGGATAAGTTCATGACGGGCGGCCATCAGGAGCGTACAATGCGAGGCGGCACCACAAACGTTCCGGGAGTAGTGGGTATGGCGGCGGCACTGGAAAAAGCCGTCACGCATCTTGACGAAAATTACAATTACGTTAAAAGTCTGCGCGACAGGTTCGTAAAGCGCGTTAAAGAAGAGATACCTTATGTCGTTTACAACGGGCATGAAACCGACCGCTTGCCGCAAAACGCAAATTTTGCTTTCGAGTTCATCGAAGGAGAGTCCATTCTCATGTCGTTGGATCTTGCGGGTATAGCGTGCTCTTCGGGTTCGGCATGCTCATCGGGTTCGCTTGAACCGTCACACGTATTATTGGCAACCGGTTTGCCCGTGGAAAAGGCACACGGGTCGATAAGATTCAGTTTCGGCAGGGACAATACGGTCGAAGACGTCGATTATACCGTCGACAAACTTAAGGAAATAGTAAACAAATTGCGCGAAATGTCGCCGCTTTTCTGTGAATTTAAAGGAGAAACCAAAAATGTATAACGAAAGAGTAGTTAAAGAATTTCAGAACCCTCAGAACGTAGGAGAAATGAAAGACGCCAACGCCGTAGGCACCGTGGGTAACGCCACTTGCGGCGATATAATGAAGATATACATGAAAATAGAAGACAACGTCATAAAAGACGTCAGTTTTCAGACGTTCGGTTGTGCCGCAGCAATCGCCACTTCGTCCGTAGCAACTTCCATGATTAAAGGCAAGACCGTGGACGAGGCGCTTAAGATAACCAACGCTCAGGTGGTGGAAACGTTGGGCGGTTTGCCCGCACAGAAACTTCACTGCTCCGTCCTTGCCGAGGAAGCGATAAAAGCCGCAATAAACGATTACCTCGTTAATTACAAAAACGGTAAAATCGACGGCTGAAACGTCGTTTCAACTTAAAGTCGCAGTCCGGCAGGCTTGATTGCTTTTCGTCCGACATAATTGCCGTATTGTTTTAATAATAGTTTTTTCCGTATTAAGACGCTTAAAAATATAAAAAGTTTTTGTGAATTTAAGATAATTTTTAAAAGTTTTACCATATTTTTTATGCTGTCAGGTGTTATATTTTGTTTGATGGGCGCAAACAATACGCATAAAAGGAGGTAAAGCATGAAAGACTTTTTCGTAGGTATGGCTATCGGCGTAATGACCGGTGCAATGGTTGTCGCTAATCCCAAGGCCCGCAGAATGATGGCTGACGTCAAAAGCAAGGTTATGTCTGACGCGTGCGATTGCAAATGTCATGACGGCCATAACGGAGCTGAAGACTCGCATGAAAACCGTCATAATGACGGCGGCGGCGACTGGCAGTAATTTTATAGATTTTAAAGATAAAATCGGAATTGACCGCTTGCGACAAAAGCGGTCATATTTTTTATCTTATTTTCACGCTTTTTACTGTTCAAATTCAAAATAATATGCTATAATCTTTAATAGATATGAGAATGATATGTGTAGATTACGGCGACGCCAGGATAGGGCTTGCCGTCTGCGACGAAACCGAAATGCTTGCTTCGCCGCTTGCCACGATAAAATCTCTCAGCATGCGCAAGAACATCGACAACGTGGCGCGTATCGCCCATGAAGAGGGCGCGGGCCGCATAGTCGTGGGATTGCCGCTTAACATGGACGGGACGGAAGGCGCGCGCGCAAACAAAACCAAGGCTTTCGGCAACGTGCTTGCCAAAGTTTCGGGAATAGACGTCGTTTATTTCGATGAGCGGCTTTCTTCTGTCGAAGCGGAATATATAATGGATATGAACATGGTCGGGAAAAATAAGCGCAAAGACATTGTCGACAGGATTGCGGCACAGGTTATTTTGCAAAGTTATCTCGATTCAAATAACAAAAAAGGAGTTTTAAAATGAAAAACGCAAACGAAAACGTGGAAATTATGGAAGATGACGAAATAGTCACTCTCTACGACGACAACAACGAACCCGTCGATTTTTACGAAGTTGCCTGCGTGGAATACAAGGACGATTATTACGCCCTTCTTGAACCCGTTGAAGAAATGGAGGGACTTGAAGACGGCGACGTGCTGATATTCAAACTTGAAGAGCAGGAAGACGGGACCGACCTTTTTATGCCGGTAGAGGACGAAACTCTTCTCAACGAAGTTTTCGACGAGTATCTCAAGGCGGTTGCAGACCATGAATGCGATTGCGGTTGCGAAGATTGCGACGGCGAGTGCGATTGCGAAGGCGAGCATCACGATTGCGATTGCGGCAAGTGCGGAGAATAAGGCAAATATTTCTGCAAAAACAAGTAAATAAAGGAAAAATAATGCAAATTCGTTTGCATTATTTTTTTTAATGTGCTATAATGCTAAACGGTTTAATACGCACCCGAAGGGATCGGTCCTTCTGTGCGGGCGGCAAAATCTGATTATCGGCCGTCCGAATGGGATTCGAAATGACAGTCGGGGAGGTACAACAGGAGGTAAAACCATGACTAACGTTGTTTCAATGAAGCAGCTGCTTGAGGCGGGCGTGCATTTCGGACACCCCACCCGTAAATGGAATCCGAAGATGAAGAAGTATATCTATACTTCCAGAAACGACATTTACATCATCAATCTCGAAAAGACCGTAGGCCTTATCGACGAAGCTTACGCTTTTATCAAAAGCGTTGCCGAAAGCGGTAAAAACATTCTTTTCGTCGGCACCAAGAAACAGGCTCAGGAGGCCATTCAGCAGGAAGCCGAAAAGTGCGGTATGTATTACGTCAAGTCCAGATGGCTGGGCGGCACGCTTACCAATTTCAGCACCATTCGTACCAGAATCGAAAGACTTAACAAACTTAACCAGATGGAAAAGATGAACGAGTTTAACGTTCTTCCCAAGAAAGAAGTTGCAAAGCTTATTGCCGAGCGCGATAAACTTGAGGAAAATCTGGGCGGAATCAAAGAAATGCATTCGCTTCCCGGCGCTTTGTTTATCGTTGACCCCAAGAAAGAGCATCTTGCCGTTTCCGAAGCGCGCAAGCTTAACATTCCTATCGTAGGCATCGTGGATACCAACTGCGATCCCGATGAAGTTGATTACGTTATTCCCGGAAACGACGACGCAATCCGCTCCATTAAACTCATTGCAAGCGCTATGGCCGACGCTGTTATCGAAGCTCGCGAAGGCGAGGAAGGACTTGCCCTTCGCCGTCAGATGGAAGCTCAGATGAACGCCGAGTCCGAGGCTGCTAAAGCTCAGGCTGAGGAAGAAGCCGAAGAAGAGGCCGAAAAGGTCGTCGAAGAGGCTGTCGAAGGCTGATTTTATTGAATTTTTCGGATTGACGCGTTTAAGCGATAAACGGATTGAGAATTATATTGTCAGATAAGCTTTGTTCGTTTTCTTATTACTTTTGTTAATTTAAAGCGATATTCTTAAGGATATAGTTAAAACTTCCGTAGTGCATACGTTTATTGCGTCATTCTTTAAAAAATCTTAATCAAAGTTAAAACAAAAAAGGAGATATACTTATGGCATTTACGGCTAAAGACGTCGCAAAGCTCAGAGAGCAGACCGGCGCCGGCATGATGGATTGTAAGAAAGCTTTGACCGCCACCGACGGCGATATGGACAAAGCTGCGGAATATCTTAGAGAACAGGGTGTAAGCATTGCTGCCAAAAAAGCTTCCCGCATTGCTTCGGAAGGCGTTGTAAGCGCGTTCATGAGCGAGGACGGTAAAATCGGCGCATTGGCTGAAATCAACTGCGAATCCGATTTCGTCGCGAAAAACGCATCGTTTGTGGAGTTTGCCGACAGTATCGCCAAGCAGGTTGCCCTGACTAATCCCGCTGACGTGGAAGCTTTGCTTGCCGAAAAGGCTATTGACGCCGACGGCACGGTTCTTGATAAAGTAAACAATGCTACCGCCAAAATCGGCGAAAAGATTTCGCTTCGTCGTTTTACCCGCATGGAAATGAACGGCAGAGCGGAAACCTATATTCACATGGGCGGCAAAATAGGCGTTCTTCTGGGCGTGGAGACGGATAAGGATTTGTCCGGCAATGCAGATTTTAATGCGGCTTGCCACGATATCGCAATGCATATTGCCGCTTTCGCCCCCAAATATTCCTACGACGCCGAAGTTCCTGCTGAAGAAGTCGCGCACGAAAAGGAAATACTGAAGGCGCAGATTAAAAACGATCCCAAAAACGCTTCCAAGCCCGATCAGATTATCGAAAAGATGCTGGAAGGCAGAATTAAAAAATTCTATAAGGAAGTTTGCCTTGTCGATCAGGATTTTGTCAAAGATCCTTCCGTTACCGTTTCCAAGCACCTTGAAAACGTTGCCAAAGCCGCAGGCGGCAGCGCAAAAATCGTTCGTTTCGAGCGTTTTGTGATGGGCGAGGGGCTTGAAAAGAAAAACGAAAACTTCGCCGAAGAAATCGCGAAGATTGCAAACAGATAATTGTTTTAAAGTTTTATAGGAACACTTATTTTGGTGTTCCTATTTTTTTGGAGGAATATTGTCGTGTATAAAAGAGTTCTTTTGAAAATAAGCGGCGAGGCGCTTGCCGGTGAAAGCGGGGCGGGCATCGACTTCGCAACAGTTGAGCATATAGTCAAGCAGGTAGTAGAGCTTCATAACGAAGGCGTCGAAATAGGCATCGTCGTCGGAGGCGGCAATTTCTGGCGCGGCCGTCAGGGTACCAATATGGACAGAGTTACTGCCGACCATATGGGCATGATTGCCACTATCATGAATTCGCTGGCGCTTCAGGACGCGATTGAAAAGAAGGGCGTGCCCGTAAGAGTGCAAACCGCGCTTACCATACCTTCGGTTGCAGAGCCGTTTATTCTTCGTAAAGCGCTCAGGCACTTCGAGTGCGGGAGAATAGTTATTTTCGCATGCGGTACGGGTAATCCTTATTTTTCCACCGATTCGGGTGCCGCTTTGCGTGCAATCGAGATTAAAGCCGACGTACTTTTGATGGCTAAAAACGTGGACGGAGTATATGACTCCGATCCCAAGACCAATCCCGACGCAAAGAAGATCGAGTCTATTTCCTATATGGACGTAATGAACCGCAATCTCAACGTCATGGACTTTACTTCCATAACTCTGTGCATGGAAAACCGAATACCCATAGTTGCTTTCGGTTTGGGCAGCGAAAATGGACTTATTAAAGCTGCGCACGGCGAAAAAATAGGAACAATCATCGCATAACAGTTGTAAAAAAAGGATTTCTTTGATATAATATTGCTACTGGCTTTGCTTTTTGCCTTAAAGCGCGCAAAAAGCAAAAAATATTTACGGCAAACGGAGGATTTATGATTTTTAATTTACCCGAAGTAAAGGACGCTTTCGATGAATATGAGTTGGCTCTTATGGACACCGTAGAGCATTTGAAATCCGAACTGAACGCAATTCGCGCGGGTCGTGCCAATCCTCAGATACTCAACAAAATTACGGTGGATTACTACGGTGCGCTTACTCCGTTGAATCAGATGGCAAACATTACCGTGCCCGAGGCGCGTCTTTTACAGATTTCTCTTTGGGACACAAGCATGATTAAAGCCGTAGTAAAGGCTATTACCGCGTCGGATATCGGCATTACGCCCACCGATGACGGAAAGGTCATCAGGCTTGTTTTTCCCCAGCTTACCGAAGAGCGCCGTCGCGACTTAGTGAAACAGGTCAAGAAAATAGGCGAAGATCATAAGGTTACGCTCAGGAATTCGCGCCGCGACGTCATGGATAAAATCAAGAATTTCAAGAAGAACAACGCGATAACCGAAGACGAAGTTGCTTCTTACGAAAAAGAAATACAAAACATTCTTGACAAAAACATCGCTTCGGTTGATACGATTATTAAAGATAAGGAAAGCGAGATACTTGAAGTCTGATAAAGTTAGCGCTAAAATTCCGTTTCATATCGCCATTATTATGGACGGCAACGGCAGATGGGCGGAAAAACGTTCGCTTTTACGCAAGTTCGGACACCGCGCAGGCGTCAGGACGCTTATCAAGACCGTAAAATATGCGTTTTCTTTGGGTGTGGGAATCGTTACGGTTTATGCTTTTTCCACTGAAAACAGATTAAGACCCAAAGACGAAGTGGATTCGCTTATTGACCTTATACGCAAAAATTTCGCAACTACTTTTCGCGACCTCGTAAAGCGGGGTATCCGCGTCAGGGTATTGGGCGAGCGCAGCTTTTTCCCTGACGACGTCGTGGATATTTTGGACAAAGTGGAAAACGAAAGCAAAGACGGCAAGGGCGGCATTTTCAACGTTGCGCTTAATTACGGCGGAAGGGCGGAAATGGTTCGCGCCGCGAAGTTGCTGTCCGAAAGCGGAAAAGAGTTCAATGAAGAAAATTTTTCGCATTTCCTTTATACATCGGATCAGCCGGACCCGGATATAATAATAAGGACGGGCGGTGAAAAACGTTTAAGCAATTTTCTTTTGTATCAGTCTGCGTATTCGGAATTGTTTTTTGTAGATACGCTTTGGCCGGACTTTTCTAACCAAGAACTTGATTCCATAATCGCTCAGTACGGCGAAAGAGACAGACGATACGGTAAGGTGTAATAAATTTATGTGTAAAAACGACGACAATAACAATAATCTTCCTGTTCAGCCCGAAGTCGAACCGTCGCCTGTTGAAAGTGGCGGCCAGCCCGATAACGGCGGGAAAAAAGACAGAAGCAATCTGCATCAGAGATTAATTACCGCAATTTTTATTGCGGTATTGTATATTGCGCCTATTTTACTCGGTTTTTATGTGAACGAGCTGTTTTACGACGCGCTTATAGTGTTTCTGATGTGCGCCGCCAGTTACGAGTTTTCACGCGCCGTTTCCGTCAAATTTGCAAAACCGATAAACTCATTCGTGTTTATCAACATCGTTTTAGGCTACGTTGCCTTTAAGCTGTCATTTGAGTTATTGGGCATGGGCGGAGTAACTTCATTCTTCGGTGTAATGGCTGTCGCTTTCATTGCTTGTATCGTTTACAACATGGTAAGCAACAAGTACAACATCAACAACGTTGTAAGCACATTGTTCGTAATGATTTATCCCGGCGCGATAATGTCATATTTGATTGCGCTCAATTATCTCGGCCCCTTTACGCACGTTGCGATAATTATGGCATTTGGTGTGACCACGCTAACCGACTCTATGGCATATTTTGTAGGTTCTACGGTAAAAGGTCCCAAACTTTGCCCTAAGATAAGTCCCAAAAAAACGATTTCGGGCGCAATAGGCGGCTTGGTCGGCGGCGTTATAGGCGGAGTAATTATTTATTTCTTTGCCAAATACGGCGTCGTCGGATGCGAGCCCATATTGACCGCAACAGTTCCCAATGTGTTGAATTTTCTGTTTCTGGGTCTTGGTACGTCGCTGTTTTGCCAGATCGGTGATCTTATTTCCTCGTATATCAAACGCGCGTGCGGGATTAAGGATTTCGGAAAAATTTTAAAAGGTCACGGCGGATTTATGGACAGAATTGACGGATTGATTATTTCCTCCGTATTTATATTTATTTATTTCTCCATAGCCGGGTTGTTGGTATGACGGGCGTTGCAATACTTGGGTGTACCGGTTCCGTCGGACGACAGACCCTTGACGTAATAAGGCAGTTTAAAGATAAATTCCGCGTTACCGCGCTTGTGTGCGGCTCCGACGCGGAAACTCTTTTAAAACAAGCCGAAGAATTTAAACCCGATTTTGTCGGAATTGCCGACAAAACCCAAGCGGAAAAGCTTAAGTCGCTTTCCTATAAATGCGATGTGTTTTTAGGCCCCGACGCACAACAAATCGCAGCTTCCTTACCGGATACGGATTTGGTTGTCGCGGCAGTAGTGGGACTAAACGGTCTTACCGGCGTTGTGGCGGCTTTAAACGCAGGTAAAAAAGTTGCCCTTGCAAACAAGGAAACTCTTGTTGCCTGCGGCAGTTACGTTACACGGCTCGCAAAAGAAAAAGGCGTTGAGCTTTTTCCCGTCGACAGCGAACATTCCGCAGTTTATCAGTGTCTTAAATGCGGAAGGGCTCAGGACCTTAAAAGAATAATACTGACTGCAAGCGGCGGACCTTTTTTCGGCGCACAAAGTCTTGACGAACTTAAAGACGTTACGCCCGAGCAGGCGGTAAAGCATCCTAACTGGTCAATGGGCAAAAAGATTTCCGTGGACAGCGCAACCATGATGAATAAGGGACTTGAAATCATCGAGGCGCGCTGGCTTTTCGGTACTACCGACATCGATTACGTAATTCAGCGCGGAAGCATAATTCATTCCATGGTGGAGTTTAAAGACGGGTCTGTTATCGCGCAGATTGCGCCTCCCGATATGAAATTGCCTATATCTTATGCTTTAGGTTATCCCGAAAGATTACCTTCCCAAAGTGGAAATTTTGATTTTTCCAAGCCTATTACGTTTGAAAAGCCTAACGAAACGGTTTTTCCGTTGCCCAAGTATGCAAGACAGGCAATGATGGCGGGAGGGACGGTTCCTGCCGCGCTGAACGCCGCCAACGAAGCCGCCGTAAAACTTTTTCTTGACGGCAAAATAGCGTTTACCGATATATTACGGCTTGTCGAGCATATTTTAAATAGTGAAAAAACGTCGTCTTACTCGGATTATCGCGAGATTATATCGCTTCATTCACGCGTTTACGACAGGATAATCCGTGATTACGCACATATTTTGAGGTATTGATTTGCTTTATTTTTTGTATATATTGTTAGCCGTGGTAATTCTGCTTGTCATGATAGTGATTCATGAACTCGGGCATTACGTTGCGGGTAAAATACTCAAGTTTAAAATAAACGAATTTTCGGTGGGATTCGGGCCGTTACTCCTTTCAAAGACAAATAAAAAAACGGGAGAAAAATTTTCTTTGCGACTGATTCCTCTGGGAGGATATTGCGCGTTTGAGGACGAAAGCGGCCTGGAAGCGGAAAATGCCGAAAAACCCACAGAAAATGTGCCCGTTAACGTGTTTCCCGAAACCGAAACAGCTACCGATTCTCAAACCCAAACCGCCGAAGAGTCAGCTGTCGATACAAACGCGATTCAATCTCGGCCGCGTTCTTTTACCGAAGAAAAACCTTGGAAGCGCATTATCGTACTTGCGTCGGGCGCACTTTTTAACTTTGTTTCTGCAGTTATTTTTGCCTTTATATTCATTCTTGCGGTGGGATATACCGCGCCTGAGGTGTCTGTTATTTACACTAACGACGAAAACGTCCCGTATTGCAGTGAACTTCAAACAGGCGACGTGATTACCGCAGTTGACGGCACGCGTATCGGAATAATGAAGTCATACGACGACCTTGTAAAAGATAAGCAAGTAGGTAAACAATACACGTTTACCGTGCTGCGCGACGGAACGGAAACCGACGTCGTCGTCACCATGAAACGCATAGTCAATTCCGAAAACAATCTCGACTACGTCGGAATCGGGTTTACGCCGAAAAACGTAGCCGTGGATTGCGGATTTTTGTACGCCCTTAAATATTGCGTACCCTACACGATAAAATTGTCCTTTCTGATACTTGCGTCTTTAGGCGGGCTGATTACGGGAAGTATTCCGCTTACCTCTATGACGGGACCTGTCGGAACAGTGGGATTCATAGCTGAGCTCGGCATGATGGATTTAAGAAACTTTCTTGTCCTTTTGCCGCTTATTGCCGCAAACCTCGCGATATTCAACATTTTGCCCGTACCCGCGCTGGACGGCTCCAAAATAGTTTTTACCGCAATAGAGTGGATAAGAGGGAAACCGCTTAACCGAAACGTGGAAAACATAATTCATACCGTGGGCTTTTTGTTGCTTTTCGGGTTTGTGATTATAATAGATATTTTAGGATTGTTTGTCTGAAAAAATGAAAAGAAAAGTTAAAGCCGGAAATATATATATCGGCGGCGGAGCACGCGTTTCCGTTCAGTCTATGACAAATACGCCGTCAAGCGACAGCGAAAGGACGCTTTCCCAGGTTCTTGAGCTGGAAAAAGCCGGCTGCGATATTGTTAGGATTGCGGTAAGCAACGACGCTGAAGTCGAGGCGTGCAAAAAAATCATAGGCAAAACCAAGGCAGTTTTGGTGGCGGATATTCAGTTCGATTACCGTATGGCGGTGAAATGTGCGGACATAGGGTTCGATAAAATTCGCTTTAACCCCGGAAATATCGGCGACGAAAGTAAAGTCAAGGAAGTAGTTGCCGCCTGTAAACGAAACCGCGTACCCATAAGAGTAGGCGTTAACGGAGGCTCGCTTGACAAAAGCATATCGGCATACGCCGGCGGCGCGGAAGCGCTTGCCCAAAGCGCGCTGAAACACGCTTCGATTCTGGAAAAATACGGTTTTTACGATACCGTTTTGTCTGTAAAGTCCAGCGACGTGCGCACTATGGCGGAAGCATACGAAATACTCGACGCCCGTTGCGACTATCCGCTGCATCTCGGGGTAACCGAAAGCGGAACCAAAACCCGCGGAATTATAAAGTCGGCAATAGGCATAGGCTCGTTGCTGCTTAAGGGAATAGGCGACACTATCAGAGTTTCGCTTACCGGGGACCCGGTGCGGGAAGTGGAAGCGGCAAAGCTTATTTTAAGCGCGCTTAATCTGAACGGCGACTGTGTGGAGATAGTTTCCTGTCCTACGTGTTCCCGATGCAATTACGATATGGAACCCATTGTGGACGAGCTGGAGAAAAAGCTTTCGGGATTAAAAAAGCGGCTTAAGATTGCGATAATGGGTTGTGTGGTAAACGGTCCCGGGGAGGCGGCCGACGCCGATATTGCGCTTTGCGGCGGCAAAAACGGTAAAGCCGCGCTTTATGTAAAAGGCAAAGTCACTAAAACCGTCGACGTATCTGACGCGGTGTCGGAAATACTTGCCCTTACGGAAAAAATGAGTTAAAATATAAGCACGGTCGATTTGACATTCAACCGTGCGTTATTTTTATCGAGGAGCATTTTTTTACACGCATGGCTTATTCGCTTATGACAAAATTCAACGAGCTTACTTCAGGTGCGTTCGGTTATCTTGTGCTTGAATCCGTCGACGTGGATATCGGCGCGGATTCGGTGCGCGTAAATCTTATTTATCCCGAGCTTAAGGAAAAAGAGGTACGCAAACAATACGACCAAATTACCGAAGCCGTAGTCAAAGCGATGGGGTCTAAAGCGATGGTTTCGGTAAAGCTTACAAAAAGTCATTTCGATTGCGATTTTTTCAAAGCCAAGCTGATAACTTTTTTTGAAAATTATCCCTCGGTTGCACCGTACGTTTTTGCAGACGACATAGAAATCACGCGTAACGCCGATTATGATTTTTCGGTCAGACTTAAGCTTGACAAGGACGTTTTGGATTATGCCGTTTCGCGCGGGGTGGCGGAAGACGTGAAAAAAATGATTGCGTCGTCTTACTGCGAAAACGTTTCTTTCGAGTTTGTACCCGAGGAAAAAAAGGGCAAGACCGATTATATCGAGCTTGCCGAAGAAGAACTTAAAAATTATGTATACCAGACTTCCGGCGGGCATTTTATAGTACCCCGGAACGTGGAAGAATTTGTCGGCAAGATTGTTTATGACCGCGCCGGCTATATCAGCGACGCTAACCGTGAAGTGACGGGAGCCGTTTATTGCGGTACGGTCAGCGAATTTACCGAGTGCACGCGAAAGCCCAAAGAGGGCGAATCCGAGGGACGAAAGTTTTATAAATTTACATTGACCGATCCGACGGGTTCGCTTAAATGTCTGTATTTTCCGCGCAAAAAGGACGGCGAAACGAATATCGTCAATCTTAACGACGGCAAACAAGTGGTCGTAAAGGGCAGTTTAAAGGAAAACCGTTTCCGCGGTCAGGTAAGCTACGATATGTTCGTGAATTGCATTTCGCTTTGCACTGTTCCCGAAGACATAGTAATCGAGAAAAACAGCTTCCGTGCTTCAAAAGAATATAAAACGGTCTTTCCTAAACCCTATTCGGAGACAACGCAGGCAAATTTATTCGAAACAGTCAAGCCGCCATCAAAATGGCTTATGGGTAAAACATTCTGCGTTTTCGACGTGGAGACTACCGGTACCGATACCAATACCTGTAAGATTATAGAAATTGCGGCGGTAAAAGTGACAGACGGAGTTATAAAACAGACGTTTTCCACGTTTGTTAATCCTCACGAACACATAGATGAAAGAATCACGCAGCTTACGTCCATTACCGACGCCGACGTTGCAGACGCGCCCGAAATCGAAAAAGTTCTGCCTGACTTTTACAAATTTTCCGAAAACACTGTTTTGGTGGGGCATAACGTCAGTTTCGATATCGGTTTTATAAACGCTGCGGGCAAAAATATCAACATTTATTTTGACAATCCCCGCGAAGATACGCTGGAGCTGTCAAGACGCTATATCAAAGGCCTCAGGAATTATAAATTAGGTACGGTTCTTAAGTCGCTGGGGTTGGTTAACGAGCAGGCTCACCGCGCAATTTACGACACAATTGCAACGGCAAAGGCGTTTATTAAAATAGCGGATTTTATGGCTTGACTTAATAAGCGGCGGAAAATGCCGAAAAACCGATTATAGTTAAGTGAAAAACGTTATTTTTTACATTTATCCGTTAATTTTCGTTAAAAACGCTTGATTTTATTGTGTCTGTTGTGTTATACTTTATAAGTAATATGTTGCTTTCATAGAGAGTGGACCTTAAAAAGTCCGCTCTCGCTTGTTGTAAGGAGGTTATTTTCTTGAAAGTCGATAAGGCAGTGCGCGAAAAAATCGAGCCGCTCGTTTCCGCCATGGGGTATGAAATCGTGGACGTGGAATTTGTGAAGAAAGGCGCGGACGACAATCTTACGGTTTATATAGATATTCCTTCCGGCGTAAGTTTAGACGATTGCGAAAAGGTGCACAACGCCATTGACCCCTTGCTTGACGAGCTGGACCCCACCGAAGGCAAGCCCTATATTCTCAACGTTTCTTCACCCGGGCTTGATCGGCCGTTTGTTCGCCAGCGCGATTTCGAGCGTAATTACGGCAAGGAAGTGGAAGTCAAGCTTTACGCTCCGATTAAGGGCAAAAAAGTTTATGAAGGCGTGCTTGTAAGCCGCAACGAAAATTGTGTTAAAATTACGGCGGGCGAGGAAGAAATTACTATCGAAAACAACAAAATCGCTCTTGTAAGGCCGTTGGTCAAATTTGAATAATCTGTTTGGAGGAATGGTAACAAAATGACAAGTAAGGATTTTTTCCTCGCGTTGGAGGATTTGGAAAGAATCAAAGGAATCAAAAAATCCGTTTTTATTGAAGCGCTTGAAACCGCGCTTGCAATCGCATATAAAAAGCAGTCGGGCACCAGCAAAGCGATAGAAGTAAAATTGGTTCCCGAGCGTAATACAATTAAAATCATGGCGTACCAGACGGTAGTCGACGAGGTAGAGGACAAAGATACTCAGATATCTTTGGAGGACGCGCGTCTTATCGACAAAAAGTACAAAGTGGGCGATATCGTAAGCGAGGAAATCAATTCCAAAGATATTGACAGAATTCCCGCCCAGACGGCCAAGCAGGTAATTTTACAGAAATTACGCGAAATCGAAATCGAAAACGCTTTTAACGAGCTTTCTCAGAAAGAGGACGAACTTATTACTTGCGTGGTCCGCAGAATAGAGGGCAACAACGTTTACGTGGAAATCAACAAGCAGATTGAAGCTGTGCTTATGCCCCAGGACCAGGCGCCCAACGATAAATACATTATCGGCAAATCCGTTAAGGTTTACGTCAAAAAAATCAAAGTAGGCCCTCGCGGACCGCAGGTTCTCGTATCCCGCACCGTACCCGGTTTCGTAAAACGTCTTTTCGAAATCGAAGTGCCTGAAATCGCAAACGGGCTTGTCACCATAAAAGCTATAGTAAGAGAAGCGGGTTACCGTACAAAAATGGCGGTTTACAGCGAAGACGGCAGCATAGATGCAGTGGGCGCTTGCGTGGGTAACCGCGGTATGCGCGTCAGCGCTATCGTATCCGAACTCGGCGGCGAGAAAATCGACATAATTCCCTGGTGCCAGGATACGCTTGAATTCATTGCAAGAAGTCTCAGCCCCGCAAAGGTTGTCATGGTTCAGGTCAACGACGACGAGCGCACTGCAAAAGTCGTGGTTATGGACGATATGCTTTCGCTTGCAATCGGCAAGGACGGACAAAACGCGCGCCTCGCGGCTAAGCTTACGGGCTGGAAGATAGACGTAAAACCCTATTCTTCGCTTATGCAGACGCCCGAAGAAGAGGCTGAAGACTCACCCGAAGAAAACGAAGCCGCTAATCATGAGGAGGAAAGCTCGGCGCTTAACGAAGAGATATTCGACGAGGATCTCGGCGATCTCGAATAAGTTTTCGGAGCAAACGGTAATGAAGGAAAAAAAGTCGCCGCAAAGAATGTGTATTGCCTGCAGGACAATGCGCGACAAGCGGGAGCTTATAAGAATAGTCAAGTCGCCCGAAGGAGTAATATCTTTGGATTTTACCGGAAAAAAGAACGGTAGGGGCGCATACGTCTGTCCGTCGGAGGAGTGTATTAATAAGTGTCGCAAGGCCAAGCTACTCAACAGGGCGTTTTCTTCCCAGGTGGACGACGAAGTTTATGACAATCTTATAAAGGAGCTTAAGCTTGAAAACGGATAAAGTGATTTCGCTTTTGGGATTTGCGTTAAAAGCGGGCAAAACCGTTTTCGGTATAGATTCGATAGAGCGGTACCGTAAAAAAAAATATTTGATTTTTATTTGTAAATCAATGAGCGAGGGCTCGAAAGAGAAATTAATCCGCGACAACAAAGATACGCCGATTATAATCTGCCGGGATTCGTCGCTTGAGGAAATTACTCACAGACAGGGATTGAAGGCGCTTGCCCTTACAGACAGGCAAATGGCGGAAGCCTTATTGAAAAACATTAACGAAAGCTATCAGCTTGTTACGGAGGTAAAATAATTGGTTAAAGAGAACAGAACGGCAGAGGAAAATACCGAGGCTTTTTCCAACATAAAAAAAGTCAACTCTCTTGTTCAGAAAAGCGGGCAGGGATCTTTTGCCGCGCTTGTTTCCGATTATAAGTCGGTTCAAAAGAAAATAGACGCTGCGCTTGATAAAATCCGCAACCGCGTCGCGGAAAGAGAGCGTTTAAGAAAGGAAGAAGCGGAAAAAGCAAAACAGGCAGAGCTTGAAAAGAAAGCTAAGCCCGCGCCTCCGCCTGCGCCTAAAGAAGAACCCGTAAAAGAAGTTTCCGTACCTCAAGAAAAAACTTCCGTACCCAAAGAGGCTGAAAAACCCGTAGAGGCGGTTAAGCCTGCGCCTATCACAAAACCCGAAAAGGTTGCGGTTAAGGAGGAATCTCCCGCCACTCAGGAAAAATCCGAAAAGAAAGAAAGCGTGCGGACCATGACGTTTGAACAGAATGCCGCACCTCAGGTGAAAAGCACGCCCAGTTTCGTGCGCGGTATGTATACTCCGCCGCCGATATTGCAAAAGCCGTCTCAGTCCAAAGGCCAGATGGGTTCGAGAAGCGGTCAGCCTCGCGGCAACGGGCCCAGACAGCAAGGACAAGGCGCGTTTCAGCAAAAAAGCGGGTCAGGATTTATGCAGGGCTCTAAGCCTGCTGCCGGCGGCGCAAGCAGACCCGCACCCAGAAGCGGCGCTCCTAAAATGGTCGCCATGCCCGTTGCGCCCGTAAAGGACAGAAAGGCGTTCGACAAGAAAAAAGACTTCAACAAACCCGAAGATAAAAAGACGATGAACAAGCGTACCCTCATCCGCAAGGGCTTTATTACCGACGACGTCGGAGAAGAGCGCATGGGTACGCGTAAGCTTAAGAACAAGAAGCCTAAGGCGCCGGTGGTTGTTGCGCCCGTTAAAATCGAAAAGGCAGTCATTACTACCGAAAATCTTACCGTAAAAATCTTAAGCGAAAAAATAGGCAAGACCGCTCAGGAAATCATCAAACAGCTTATGCTTCTCGGCATTATGACAAACATAAACAGCGTTGTCGATTTTCCCACGATGGAACTTGTAGCAAACGAGTTGGGCGTAGAGCTGGAGCTTAAACTGGAGCAGACCAAGGAAGAAAAACTGGAAGCCATGCATGAGGAGCAGGACGACGAGAAAGACCTTGTCAAACGTCCGCCCGTCATTACCGTAATGGGACACGTCGACCACGGTAAAACTTCGCTTCTGGACGCGATAAGAAAGACTTCCGTCGCGGCAGGCGAAGCAGGCGGTATAACTCAGCACATAGGCGCATATTCCGTCATGTGCAAGGGTGAAAAGATTACGTTCCTTGATACCCCGGGACACGAGGCGTTTACAGAAATGCGCGCCCGCGGTACGTTTGTCACCGACATAGCGGTGCTGATAGTTGCCGCCGACGACGGCGTTATGCCGCAGACAATAGAGTCCATTAACCACGCGAAAGCGGCTAAAGTCCCCGTAATCGTGGCCATCAACAAAATCGATAAACCCGGCGCCAATATCGAAAGGGTAAAACAGGCGCTTACCGAATACGACCTTGTACCTGAAGAATGGGGCGGAGAAACCATAATGGTTCCCGTTTCCGCAAAGACGGGCGAAGGCATAGACAAATTGCTTGAGATGATTCTGTTCCTTGCCGAGTACAACAACTACCGTGCCAATCCCAAACGTCAGGCGCGCGGTTCGGTCGTCGAGTCCAAGCTGGATAAGGGCAAGGGCCCCGTTGCGAACATTATCGTGCAAAACGGTACTCTCCATGTGGGCGATTACGTGGTATCCGGTCTTACCAGCGGAAGAGTCAGAGGTATGGTCGACGATAAAGGCCGTTCCGTCAAGGAGGCGGGTCCCTCAAGCCCCGTTTCCATACTCGGATTTACCGACGTGCCTAATGCAGGCGATCCTATTTATGTTGTGGATGACGAAAAAACCGCCAAACAGGTTATTGCCGAGCGTACCGCTAAATTAAAGAACGAACAGGCAAATCAGGGACAGAAGATAACGCTTGACGACGTGTTCAACAAGATAAGCGAAGGCAAGATGAAGGAACTTAATCTGCTTATCAAGGCAGACGTTCAGGGCTCGGTTGAAGCGCTTAAGACCTCGCTGGAAAAACTCAGTAACGATGAAGTCAAAATCAACGTCGTTCACGGCGGCGTAGGCGCTATAAACAAATCCGACCTTATGCTTGCAGGCGTATCGAACGCCATAATCATAGGCTTTAACGTGCGTCCCGACAGCGAATCCAAAACTTTGGCGGAAAGCACGGGTGTCGATATAAGGATTTACAACATCATCTATGAGGCTATCGACGATATCGAGGCCGCAATGAAAGGTCTTATCGCACCTAAGTACAAGGAAAGCGTGTTGGGAAGAGCCCAAATCCGTAACGTTATCAAGATTTCGGGCGTGGGCGCTATTGCCGGCTGTTACGTTTTAAGCGGCAAGCTTGCGCGTAACGCCAAAGTCCGCGTGTACCGCAATGACGTCGTTATTTTTGACGGCTCGGTAAACAACCTCAAGCGCTTTAAAGACGACGTTAAGGAAGTGGCGGCAGGCTACGAATGCGGTTTAAGTTTCGATAACTTCGAGGCGTTTAACGAAAACGACGAAGTAGAAGCTTACGTTCTCGAGCAGGAGAAATAATATTTCGGATAAAATATGAGTTTCAGATCTGACAGATTAAACAGCGAAATGCGGAAAGTTATCGCGGATATAATCGAAAACAAGATTAAGGATCCGCGCGTATCCCAGATGGTAAGCGTCATGAAGGTAGAGGTCGCAAAAGACCTTAAAACCGCAAAAGTTTACCTGTCCGTTTACGGAGACAAGGAAAAATGCGATATAACTTTCCGCGCGATAGTAAACGCGTCTGGCTTTATCCGTAAGGAATTAAGTTCTGTTTTTACGGATATCAGAAGCGTGCCCGCGCTGGATTTCCGCCTTGACAAATCAATGGAGTACAGCTCTAAAATCGAGGCTATTTTGGAGGAAGTTAAAAACAGTGACGATAATTGAATCCGTAAAAAAGTCCGAACGGATTTTAATCGTATGTCATATCCGTCCCGACGGCGATTGTCTCGGGGCGGGTTTTGCATTGAAAAGAATTGCCGAAAAGGAGGGGAAGAAGGTAGATTTCGTTACGGATTCTCCGCTTCCTGCTCAGTATTCCTTTATTGACGGCTTTGACAGCCTTAACGATATAAAGTTTCAGGATTATGACTTAGGCATTGCGGTTGATTGCGCTGACGACTTAAGGTTGGGAAAATATCTTCAGAAATTCAAAAAATGCAAAGTCACCTTTAACATCGACCATCATCGCACCAATAACCGTTTTGCTGTGTTCAATATAGTCGCCCCCGATAAAAGCAGCACTTGCGAGCTTTTGTATGACCTTATAAAAGACGACGGCGTTATCGATAAAGACGCGGCTACGCTTCTATATCTCGGCATTTCGACGGATACGGGCAATTTTATGCACAACAATACGACTCCGTCCACGTTAAGCGCGGCTTCACAGCTGCTTTCATTGGGCGCCGACCTTGAGAAAATCATAAACGGTTTTTATAAAAACAACACTAAAAACAAGCTTATGCTTACGGCAAAAGCGATAGAATCCATACGCTTTTTCCGTGACGACAAAATCGCGGTGATGACCGTGACGGCAAAAATGCTCAGCGAATGCGGTTGCGTGATGGCTGATACAGAGGGACTTATAGATTACGCGATGAGCATAGGCTCGGTCCGTGCCGCAGTTTGCATGAGCGAACAGAATGTGCGCAGTTATAAAGTAAGTTTCAGGGCAAAAGACGTAGACGTTGCCGCGGCGGCGGGAACTTTCGGCGGCGGCGGACACAAGCTGGCTGCGGGATGCGTAGTCAACGGCCACTATGAAGACGTTGTGGATAAAGTTGTTAAGGCCGTTTCAGACGGAATGACCGAATGAAAGGAGTAGTCAATCTTTACAAGCCGCGCGGCTGGACAAGCCGTGACGCGGTAAATAAAGTGCGTAATCTTTTAGGAGTAAAGGACGTCGGGCACATGGGCACGCTTGATCCTCAGGGAGAGGGTGTATTGCTTATCGGCGTAGGCAAGGGGACAAGACTTTTCGACGCATTTTTAAAAAAAGATAAAGTTTACGAGGCGGACTTTGCTTTCGGCTACGAAACCGATACCCTTGACGGTGAAGGCAAAATTATCGGTTGTACGGAAAATATCCCCGGCCGGGCTGAGATAGAAAAAGCTTTGGAAGGATTTAAGGGTAAGATGATGCAGCTTCCGCCCTCGTACAGCGCAAAAAGCGTGGGGGGAGTGCGCGCTTATAAGCTGGCGCGCGAAGGCAAAGAATTTACTCTTTCGCCCGCTCCCGTGGAAATTTATTCTGTTCGCATTACAGACAATCCCGCCGAAAATCTTTACAGATTCACGATACACTGTTCGGCAGGCACATATATACGCAGTCTTTGCCGCGATATAGCTTATTCCGTGTCTTCGCTTGCGACCATGACTTATATAAAGCGTATCCGTGCCGGAAAGTTTGACGTAAAGGATTCCTACACGGTAGAGGAACTTATGTCGCTTAAGGAAAAAGCCGTGATTCCGCTTGAGGAGGCTTTGTCCGATTTTCCCGAGTTTATTGTGGACGACAGCGACTATTTTAAATTACTTAACGGCGTAAAACTGCCTGTAGGCGAAGTGCCAAAAACTCCGTTTACGGTATATTGCAAGAACGAATTGTTCGGATTGGGCGAAAAATCCGATGACGGAATACTTAAAATAAAGACTTATTTAAGGGACTGAAATGGAAAACGCTAATTACGACAACAAAAAAAGTCTTTGCCTTTCGCTGGGGTTTTTCGACTGTATGCATCTTGGGCACCGTAAAATCGTTGATGCGGCAAAAAATTACTGCAAGGAGACGGGTGCGGAAAACGGCATTTTTACATTTACGGACGATATTTCGGTTTCGGTTAAAAACGGCGATAAGCAGCTTTATACTTTTTCGGAGCGTAAAATTCTTTATGCCCAATGCGGAATAGACCGCGTAGTTGCGTATCCGTTTAACGAAAGGATAAAAAACACGGGTAAGCGGGAATTTTTGGATATGCTTTTATCGGCTTACAACATTACTGCTTTCGCGTGCGGCGAAGATTATACATTCGGCCGCGGCGGCGAAGGTAACGTCGAATATCTTAAAAACTATTGCGAAGAAAAACAACTTAAGCTTATCGTTGTTCCCATCGTTAAATCGGAAGGAGAAAAAATTTCCTCCTCGGGCATTAAAAAACTTATCGGATCAGGGCAGATGGAAAAAGCCGATTTGTTTTTGGGCCAACCTTATTTTATAGACAATAAAATAGTTTCCGGGCGCGGTCAAGGACATTTATTCGGCATACCCACTGCAAACGTCATGGTCCCCGAAGATAAGTTTCTGCCCGTAAAAGGCGTTTACGCCTGCCGCATGGTTATCGACGGTAAGTCTTATCTTGCGGTAACCAACGTCGGTGAAAAACCCACTTTTGACGATTACACCACATCGGTAGAGGCTTTGATAGACGGATTCAGCGGCAATCTTTACGGAAAGAACGTAAGGCTGTTCTTTCTTAAATATCTTAGAGGTATTCAAAAATTCGATAATCCTTATACGCTTGCGGAAACAATAAGAAACGACCTGAATCGGAGTAAAAAATTATGTTAAGAATAGGACCTTCCGGAAATTCGCTCAGCTTTTACGAAAGCGGACACAAACATACTTACGAGGCGGCCGAATGGCTGGCTTCAATCGGGCTTACCGCTTACGAATATTCTTTCGGCAGGGGTGTGCACATTACAGACGAAACCGCTGAAAAAATCCGTAAAGAAATGAATAAATTCGGCGTAGAGCTGTCGGTTCATGCGCCTTATTATACTAACTTTGCCAATCCCGACCCGGAAATGATAAAAAAATCCGTCGGTTATATCCTTTCTTCGCTTATTGCAATGAGAAAGATGGGCGGCAGGCGCACGGTTTTTCACCCCGCCACCTTGGGCAAAATGAAAAGAGAAGAGGCGGTTGCTCTTGCAAAAGGCAATATCGTTTATCTTATGGAAACGCTGCAAAACGAATTGTCTTTCGACGATTATATTCTCTGTCCCGAAACTATGGGTAAACTCGGACAGATAGGAACGGTGGAAGAGGTCGTTGAGTTTTGTAAGCTTGACTCCCACCTGTATCCCTGTTACGACTTCGGCCACATTAACAGCTATACGCGCGGCGGAATACAGACAAAAGACGATTATCGTCGCATCATCGACTACACTTTTCAAGAACTGGGCGAATTAAAAGCGAAAAACATTCATATACATTTTTCCAAAATTCAGTACGGGCCAAGCGGTGAAATAAGACACCTTACTTTTGCCGATACTCAGTACGGACCTCTTTACGAGCCTCTTGCCGAAATAATAGACGAGTACCGTATGACGCCTTTTATAATCTGCGAATCGAAAGAAGTCATGGCTGAAGACGCCTTAATTATGAAAAACTGCCATAAAAACGTTTAACTTTTTTCGCAAAATATGTTACAATACTACCTAGGAGCGCATTAAATGTTCACAAAGATTGACGCATACGTAATATTAAGTGCTGAAAACCGTTTTTATTATACGGGTTTCATGTCGTCTTTCGGGTGCGTGATAATTACTGCGAAAGCAAAATATTTTATTACCGACCCGCGCTATGCGGCGGAGGCGCGTAAGTCCGTCGAAGGTTTTACCATTCTCACCACAAGCGGCTCGGCGTTTTACGACGACATAGTAAAAGTGCTTAAAAAGGAAGACGCAAAAACCGTAGGTTACGAGGACTCTTTCGTAACTGTTGCAGGCTTTAAAAAGCTTAAAGCCGCTCTTTCCGATTTTACTCTTAAGGCCGCGTCAAACGTATTCGACGACCTTCGACTTATCAAAAGCGAGGAGGAGATTCAGAAAGTCGCCGCCGCCGAAATCGTCACGCAGAAAGCCTTGCTTAAAACCTTGCCTCTTCTTAAAGCCGGCGTTTCCGAAAAGGACATTTCCAACGAAATTACTTATCAGATGCTGTCTTTGGGCGCGGAGGAGCTTGCTTTCGAAAATATCGTGGCTTTCGGCGTAAATACCGCAAATCCTCATCATCATCCTTCGATGAAAAAACTTGAGAAAAACGAGATGGTCACTTTCGACATCGGCGCCAGGGTGAACGGCTACTGCGGAGATATGACGCGCACTTTTTGCTTCGGAAAACCCGACGAAAAACTGGCTAAAATTCACAACATAGTTCTCGAGGCGCAGAAATACGCGCTTAACAACATCAAAGCAGGTATGAGCGGCAGAGAAGCGCATCTTCTTGCAAGCGAGTATATTACGGCTAACGGCTACGGAAACGAATTTACTCATTCTTTGGGACACGGCATCGGCATAGTCGTTCACGAAGGGCCTTATATGGCACCCCGTTCAGAGGATATTCTGAAAGAAAACATGATTGTTTCGGTGGAGCCGGGCATTTACGTCGACGGCTTCGGCGGCGCGAGAATAGAAGATATCGTCGTTGTGAAAAACGACGGCGTTGTAAATCTTACCACAATGGTGGATAAAGGCATCAGCCTTTAATTTATACAGATATTCAATTCAGGAGGATTATATGGTAGCAGGTGATTTCAGAAAGGGTGTAACTATCGAAATCGACGGAAAAGTTTTTATGGTCGTGGACTTTCAGCACGTTAAACCCGGTAAAGGTGCGGCGTTTGTTCGCGCAAAGCTTAAAAACGTCGTTACGGGACAAGTCCTTGAACAGACTTTCAACCCCTCGGACAAGTACCCCGACGCCCGCATAGACAGAAAGGAAATGCAGTATTCCTACAACGACGGCGGCCTTTATTATTTTATGGATATGGAAACTTTCGATATGCTTCCGCTTAATTACGACATGGTTGCCGACGCAATGCAGTTCGTAAAAGAGGAAATGATGGTGACCATTCAGCTCTATAAAGGCGAGGCATTCAGCGTTGTTCCGCCCAATTTCGTGGAGCTTGAGGTCGCTTCTACCGAGCCCGGTATTCAGGGCGATACTTCTAAAGCCGGCAATAAACCCGCGACGCTGGAAACGGGTTACAATATTCAGGTTCCCTTGTTCGTCAATACGGGCGACAAAATCCGCGTCGATACCCGCACCGGAACATACATGGAGCGCGTTAAATAATTTTAATTTCAACAAAAGTTTTTTATCCCTGCCTTTAACGGCGGGGATTTTTTTTGCTTGGGTCATAATGTTTGTCCCCTTTTAATATATTTAGATAGAAATATTTTTACGGGAGAAACACTATGCTTAACAGAATTTTACCTTCGGAAGTTTATGCGGTTATTGAAACGCGTCTTAACAAGGCCAGAGTTTATGAGCTGAGATTCCGCTCGGATATGCCGATAGTAATCAATTACGGCGGAAGATATTATTATTTAAGCAAAAACGGCATAAGCGACGAGAGTAAAAACGCACTGATTGCATCTCGCGAAACGGTAAAAAACATAGTGGTAAAAGCTACCGAATTTTCCCTATATTCTGTCAACAACCAGCTGGTAAAAGGATTTATAACCATAAACGGAGGCATAAGGCTGGGTATCTGCGGTGAAATCGTGCGCGACGGAAACACGGTAAAAACAATAAAAAATTTCAGTTCGGTAAACATACGCATACCTCACGAAATAGACGGATGCTCGCTTACGGCTTGTTCGTTTATAAACGATACAAAACTCAGGAGCGCGCTGATAGTCGCGCCGCCGGGCGCTGGTAAAACAACGGTACTGCGCGATTTATGCAAAAACCTGAATCACGATATTAAAAACGTTTTGCTTGTGGACGAACGCAGCGAAATAGCGGCGGTTCACGACGGACGTCCTCAGCTTGACGTGGGAAAAACAACCGACATAATAAGTAACTGTACCAAAGCCTATGCGTTTTCATACGGAATACGAAGTATGCGTCCCGATTTAATCATAACCGACGAGCTTATGAGCGAGGAGGATTTTTCGGCGGTGGTAAATGCTGTGGCGGGCGGGGTGTGCGTAATAGCGTCCGTGCATGCGTCCACGCCCGAAGAACTTTTTTCGCGCGCCGGATTCAGTTCGGCTTTCAGCAAAAAAGTATTCTCAAGATATGTTTTTTTATCGGAAAGGAAGGGACCCGGCACTTACGAAAACATTTACGACTCCGAGATGAAGTGCATCTATTTTGCGTCGTGAAACCTTTATGGCGATTAAATTGTTTCTTTTGTTTTCGGTGACGGTTCTGGGTACGGTTTCGGGATTGTTCTTTTCCAAAAAGCTGACGCGCAGAAGAAGATATTTCGAAGAACTTATTTTGCTTATCAACAGCCTTATAAGCGATTTTAGATTTAAACAAAGCAGCGTTTGTGATTTGCTTTCGTCTTTTACGGGCAACGAAATAAAACCCACCGTAAACGAGTTTATAAGATACGCGAAAGGCGAGGATAAGGAGCTTAAGTTAAGTAAACAGGAGCTGTCCGAGCGCGAATACGGTTTCGTGAAAGAAATGTTTTCCGTATTGGGAACATACGATCTTGACACTCAGGTGTTTGTGCTTGACAATTACAAGCTTAAAGCGGAAGAGTTTTATGCCGCCGCAAAGGATAAAGAAGAGCGATACGGCAAGACAACGGTCAAACTTGGATTTTTGCTGGGACTTGCGGTGGGAATAGTGTTGTTGTGAGGTTTACGTTATGGACGTCGGTATTATTTTTAAAATTGCCGCGGTCGGCATACTGACCGCAGTCGTAAATCAGGTGCTTAAAAAAGCCGATAAGGATGAGATTGCAACGCTTACGACGCTTGCCGGGCTTGTTATAGTTCTGCTTATGGTTATCGATATGATAGCTCAGCTTTTCGATTCGCTTAAAATGCTTTTTACGCTTTATTAGTTTATGGAAATTTTCAGGATTGCCGCCATAGGCATTATAACCGCGCTTTGCGTGCTTGTCCTGCGCGAAAACAGGAGCGATATAGCCACTCTTATAGGCATTACGGGCGGTGTAATAATACTGCTGTCACTGATAGATTATTTCACGCAGATATTTGATTTTCTCCGTCGGTTTATCGAAAAGACGGGTATCGACGGCAGCGTGATAAAAGCCCTTGTAAAAATCGTAGGTATCGGCTACGTCGCAGATTTTTCCGCGGGAATAGTGGAGGAAAGCGGAAGTAAGGCTTTGTCGGAAAAAATCGTACTCGGAGGCAAGGTAATAATTTTCATTATGTCCATTCCGATAATAGAGATGCTGTTTGAAATTATTTCCTCGATGTTATGATGAAAATAAAATTGGTTTTGATTTTAATTTTGTTTCTTTCCGCCGCGCTTTTAGCTGCCGGCGCGTCGGACGGCATAGCTTACGCGGAAGAAGCAGACGAAGGACAAACTCAGCAGACAAGCGCGGAAGAACTTATGGATGAAATAGATTTAAGCGGGCTTGAGGAATATTTTTCTACTTTAAACGATGGGCAAAAGTCTTTATTCGGGACAAGTCTTGACGAATATCTCAGAAAAATTATAAACGGCGAATTCGAATTCGGATATTCATCGTTTTTTACTTATATGTTGGGCGCGCTGGGTATATCGATAGCCGAAATATTGCCCGTATTGATTTCCATAATAGCGGTTGCCGTCCTCATAAGTTTTATCGGCGGAATGAAAGGCAGTTTCGCTTCTCAATCGGTGGACGGAATAGTCAATTTTGCGGGAATAGCGCTGGTTTCGGCAATAGTGCTACTGCAGATTTTCAGCGCGATACGCGATACGTCGGCATTAGTCACGACGCTTAAGACGCAAATGGAAGCTGTTTTTCCCATTCTGTTTACGCTTATGACGGCGTTGGGTGCGTCGGGCTCGATTGCCATTTATCAGCCCGCAGTAGCCGTTCTCGCGTTTTCGGTGACGGAACTTGTTTCCGCAATAGCACTGCCGATGCTTATAATAACCATTGTTTTTTCGGTCGTGGGTAATCTTTCTTCGGCTACAAAATTGGGCGGAATGGCAAAGTTTTTCGTATCCGCGGCAAAATGGATACTTTATACGTCGTTTTTCCTCTTCCTGACGTTTTTGTCCGTTCAGGGCATAACGGCTGCGGTTTACGACAACATTTCGGTAAGGACGGCAAAGTTTGCGCTTTCAAAGTACGTTCCCGTCATAGGCGGATATCTTTCCGAAGGATTCAACGTTATCCTCGCCGGAACGGTACTCATAAAAAACGCCGTAGGTCTTACGGCGGTAATAATTATGTTTGTAAGCGTTGTACCCGTACTGTTAAAAATAATAGTGGTTTCTTTGTCGCTTAAGCTTGCGGGCGCGGTAACCGAACCTTTTGAAGGCGGCAAAATTTGCGGGCTTTTGAATTCGGTGTCCTCGTCGGTCAATCTGCTTGTGGCGGTAATCTTAGGTATGGTGTTTTTATATTTCGTTTTTCTGATTCTGATTATCGCAAGCGGAAATCTCGTGTTGTAGGGAGGGGAGTAATGAGCGCAGTAACAAAATGGATATTAAGTATTTTTGTCGCCGTAATAATAGGCGTAGCCGTCGATTTGCTGTTTTCGGGCTCCCGTATGTCCAAAATGATACGGTGTGTAGCGGCTACCGTTACGCTGGTGATTATAGTCATGCCCCTGCCGTCCATGATAAAAAGCGGTTTCGGAGCGGGCGAAACAGTGTTCGAGTACAATCCGCAGACGGATGAACATTTTCTTTCTTACGTAACCGATAAAAAGCTGGAAGTGCTTGCAGACAGCGTGGAGGATATGCTTGAAAAAGAAGGAATAAGCGGCGCAAACGTAACCATCGACGCAGAAAAAGAGGGCGACGAAATAAATATAGTACAAGTCGTGATAAATTTAAGCAATTCCGTAATAGACGAAAATCTTCAGCATATAAATAAGAATGAGTTAGCGACAGATAAAACCGTTGAGTATCTGGGCGTCGATAAAAGCAGGATAGTCGTGTATGGATAAGAAAAACGAAAAATCTTCAATAGCGGAAAAGTTTAAAAAGCTCAAGCATAAGGAGATTATCGTGGCCGTTGTTGCGGTTATGGTAATGCTGGCGATTTATTTTTCGTCTTATCTGACAAAAGGCACGGAATCGGCTTCGTACGAAAAGGAAACAGGCAGCGATTATTGCTCGGAAATGGAGTCTGACGTGCTGGAGGCGGTCAAAAAGTTAAGCGGTGACAAAAATGCCAAAGTTATCGTAAACTGGGAAACAAGCGTGGAGGCGGTTATAGCTTATGCTACGTCTACGGGGCAGAACTCATCCTCTTCGCAGCCCACGATTGTGCAAAACGGCAATCCCGTCGTTTTGAAAGAAATCTATCCGAAAGCTCTTGGCGTGGCGATTTTGATAAGCGGAGGAGACAATGTAAAATTAAGATTGGACATTACCGGCATGGTATCCACTCTTTTGGATATTTCGCCCGAAAAAATAGCCGTTTATTCTTCAAAATAAATTTAATGTAATATATTCAGGAGGATATAAAAATGTTAGGGAAAAAGAGTAAAATTTTCGTTTTGGTAGGTATGATAGCGCTTCTCGTTGTTACGGGCGTGCTTAACATCTATCTCAACAGGACCGCCGAAAAGGCAAACGCGGGTACGGACGACAATCTTGTTTCGTCGGATTTCTTTGCGACTTATCGCACCGACAGGACCGAAACGCGCAATCAGACTATTATGTATCTTGACGCCATCATTTCAAACGAGTCTTCTTCAGCCGAGGCGATTGCACAAGCGGAAAGCGACAAGCTTGCCCTTACCGCCGCCATGGATACGGAACTTGTTCTCGAAGGGCTTATAAAAGCTGCAGGATTTGAAGACGCCGTTGTTACTTCTTCTACCGAGAACATCAACATCATCATAAAATCTCCCTCTCTTACCAGCGAGCAAGTGGCGAAAGTGCTTGAAATAGTTACCGCTGAGACGGGTAAAGGCGCTTCAAGCATAAGAATTATTCCGGTCGAATAGCAAAAATTCTTGTATTTTCCGCATTAATGTGATATAATTAAGACGTATCGTCAGTACGGAGCGCAATGTAATGCCTTTCAAATCACGTTATAATGCAGATCTTACAGGTAAGGTAAATTACGGGCATAAAGTAGTAATGTCCATTATTTCCCTTGCCACGATGGAGATTCGCGGCGTTGCAAGTTTGCAGGGAAAGGGCATCCGCACCGACACAGTGGGCGACCTTATCAATATCGACGTTTATATAGACGTTATGATTGGGTTTTCGTGCGCGGAAGTGGCGTATCGCGTCCAGGAAAATATCAAGCGCAGTGTGGAAAGTATGACGCATTTAAGGGCGGGCACGATTAACGTTAACGTTTTGGGCGTCTGCTTTGACGAAAGTAAATAACATCGGTTTTATGGCTTCCTTTTCTTGAGGAAGCCTATAACCGTTTCGGAGATAAAATGAGAAAAACCGCAAGAGAGAATGCTTTTAAGCTTATTTTCGAAAGGCTTATAAACGGAAGCGAGAATAAATTGAGTTACGCTGCCCTTACCGCCGCGATGAACGACGACGATAAGCAGTTTCTGGACGCTCTTTTAAAGGGCGTTTTGTCTGAATACGACTTTCTTACCGAAGTGATAGGGGGCTATGCCAGCGGCTATGCGATTGACCGTATTTACAAAATAGATCTTGCCATTCTTCTGATTTCCTCTTACGAAATTCTGTTTATGGAGGATGTTCCCGTCAAAGTCTCCGCCAACGAAGCGGTGGAGCTTGCCAAAACATATTCGACGGACAACAGCCCCGCGTTTATTAACGGCATAATCGCATCCGTAATAAAAAACAAGGAGAGTATCATCAATGAGCGCAACTCTGATTGACGGCAAAAAATTATCCGCCCTTATTCGCGAAGAAATCAAGCTTGACGCTTCCGAATTCGAACGGAAGTACGGCAGAAAAATAGGATTAGCGGTGATTTTGGCAGGCGAAAATCCCGCAAGCAAAATATATGTTCGCAATAAAATCGTCGCTTGCGAAGAAACGGGCATCAAATCTTTTGAATATTATCTTCCCGAATCCGTTACAACCGAGCAGCTTTTAGAGCTTGTAGAAACAATAAATTCCGACGAAAATATCGACGGATTGCTTGTGCAACTGCCTTTGCCTAAGGGCGTGGACGAAAAAACCGTGCTTAAAGCCGTTTCTCCCGCCAAAGACGTTGACGGATTTCATGCCGTAAATGCGGGTAATCTGCTTTTGGGCAATCCGTGCCTTGCCGCGTGCACTCCGTCCGGAATTATAAGCCTTATTAAAAGCACGGGTGTGGAAATCAATGGCAAAAACGCTGTCGTGGTCGGAAGAAGCAATATTGTGGGTAAACCCGCTGCAGTTTTGCTGTTAAACGAAAATGCTACGGTTACCGTGTGCCATTCCAAAACGGCGGACCTTAAAAAACATACTCTTGAAGCGGATATTCTGGTAGTCGCCGTAGGTATTAAAGAATTCATAAAGGGTGATATGATTAAGAAGGGCGCTGTCGTCATAGACGTGGGCATGAACCGCGCGGACGGCAAACTTTACGGCGACGTGGAGTTTGATTCGGCAAAAGAAAGGGCTTCCTTTATCACTCCCGTTCCTGGAGGAGTAGGTCCCATGACGATTACCATGCTGCTTAAAAACACCGTTAAGGCGGCAAATCTTGCAAGATAAAAGACTTTCCGTATCACAGCTCAATACTTACATTAAAAATGTTTTCGATGATGAGCTTATATTGAAAAACATTACCGTTTTCGGCGAAATTTCCGAAAAGTCGGAGTCAGGCGGAAACGTGTTTTTCACGCTTAAGGACGAAGGCAGTATTTTGCGGTGCGTTCATTTCGGACATTGCGATATTCCCGAAACGGGCGAAAACGTATCGGTAACGGGCAGTGTGGATTATTATGCTAAAGGCAACAGAGTGTCTTTTCGCGCTAAATTTATCGTTCCGTTCGGTGAAGGGGCGCTAAGACGGGAATTTCTTGCATTGAAGGAAAAGTTGCGCGCGGAAGGACTTTTCGACAACCATTTACCGCTTCCTTCTTTTATAAAAAAAATAGCGGTGATTACCAGTGATACCGGTGCCGTGATACACGACCTTGTTTCGGTTGTATATAAGCGTCATCCGTATATAGATATGACAGTTTATCCGGTTCGCGTACAGGGCGAGGGGGCTGAAAAAGAAATTGCTCTTGCCGTTGATAACGCCGCAAAAAGCGACTGCGACGTTACGGTGGTTGCGCGCGGCGGCGGGTCTAATGCGGACCTTGAAGCGTTTAATACCGAGGCGGTTGCGCGTTCCGTGGCGTTAAGCTTAAAACCCGTTATTTCGGCAGTGGGACACGAAGTCGATTTTACGCTTTGCGATTTTTGCGCATCTTTAAGGGCGGGCACGCCGTCTATTGCGGGGGAAAATATCTGCCGAATAAACGAAACTTTTTTAGGCAATTTTGTTTCGCTTGTAAAAAGGCTTTCGGCGGCGGAGGAAAGAATTTATTCCAAAAAATCGCTTAACGCTCTGCTTTATGCCAAGCGCCTTGCCGACAATGCTCATTCACTGTTGTACGGTAATCTCATAAAAGTGCGCGACGCGGCGCAAAAACTGAATTTTTCGGCGGAACGGGCTTTCACAGGCGGCAAAAATAAAATCGAAAGATTAGGCTTGGCAATGACGGGCGCGCTGAAAAACCTTTATTCGAATAAGGAAAACGGCTTTAATGCGCTGACTGCGCGACTGGACGCGTCAAGCCCTCTTAAAATTCTGCAAAAAGGTTACGCTAAAGTTTATTCGGGACAACAACCTTTAAATAGCGTAAAAGAGGCTGCTGCAGGACAAAAAATTGAAGTTTATATGCGCGACGGCGCCATTCATGCCGAAACGCTTTCCGTAAAACTCAATAAGGATAAGGAGTAAATATCGGGTTATGGATTACGAAAAAAAGTTAGCCGAGCTTGAAAATCTCGTTAAACAACTTGAAGAAGGCGGGCTTACGCTTGAGGAAAGCATTTCGGTTTTTGAAAAAGGCGTGTCGTTGACCAAAGAATGTTTGGGCGCGCTTAACGAATACAAAGGCAAAATTTCTTCCATTCAGGAAGAAGTGGACAAGCTTCTTTCTCAGGAATGATAAGGTTATGGATTACAAAAAACAGTTCGATGAAACGATGTCTTTATTTGAAAACAGTCTTTTAAAGCTTTCTTCTTCGTGGAATTTTGTTTCGCCGCTTGACGACAGCGTGCGTTACAGCCTGTTTTCGGGCGGTAAGCGAATAAGACCAGTTATTATGCTTGAAACTTATAAAATGTTTCGTCCCGTAGACGAATCCTCTTTAAGGTTTGCCGCGGCTATAGAGGCGCTGCACACTTATTCGTTGGTTCATGACGACTTGCCTTGCATGGACAATGACGATTTCAGAAGAGGTAAGCCTACCGTACACAAAAAGTTCGGTGAAAACATTGCGGTGCTTACGGGCGACGCATTGCTCAATCTTGCTTACGAGCTTGTTTTCGACGCTCTGTCGTTAAGCCCGAATATCGACGGCGCCATAAAAGCCGGACAAGCGTTTGCCGCTTTGACGGGGGCGAGGGGGCTTATTGCGGGGCAGATTGCGGACCTGAGTTTTCCCGTTAATAATCCCGAATTTAATAAGCTTGAATTTGTTTTCCGCCATAAAACCTGTGATTTGATTATCGCGGCGGTAAAATGCGGAGCTTTGGCTGCAGGCGCAAACGGCGAAACCGTATCGGCGCTGGAAGAATACGCATATAATTTCGGTTTTGCCTTTCAGCTTGCGGACGATCTTCTGGACGGCGCTGAAGACGAAGGCTGTTCCGCTTTAAGACTTTATGAGGAAAATAAAGTGCGTCGGATGCTTTCGGACTATACGCAGAAAGCCGTAAGCGCTTTAGATAAAATCGATTGCGACGCAGGATTTTTGAAATATCTTGCGCAAATTTCGGAAAAGAGGTTGAAATAATTTTTTTGAAGCTTCTTGAACAAATAAATTCGCCGTCGGATCTGAAAAAACTGAGCATAAAAGAGCTTAATGCTTATGCCGAAGAAGTCAGATCTTATATTATTGAAACCGTCCGTCGCCAGGGCGGTCATCTTGCGTCCAATCTCGGCACGGTGGAACTTATCACGGCTTTGCATTATGTTTTCGATTGTCCCGTAGACAAGCTTCTTTTCGACGTAGGGCATCAGGCTTACACTCATAAGATAATAACCGGAAGACGCGATTCTTTTTACAATCTTAGGTCCGACGAGGGCGTTTCGGGCTTCCCGAACGCGTCCGAAAGTATTTACGACGCTTTTACCATGGGGCACAGCAGCACTTCGCTTTCTTTGGGCGTGGGGTTTGCGCGCGCCCGCGATATTCTCGGCCTTGATTACAACGTCGTCTGCGTCATAGGCGACGGAGCTTTTACGGGAGGAATGGCTTTTGAAGCGTTAAACGATATCGGTGCGAATAAAGAAAAAATGATAATCGTGCTTAACGACAACAAAATGTCAATATCCAAAAACGTAGGAGCGTTAAACGAATATCTTGCGAAATTACGATTAAGTAAGCGTTATCTCAACGTTAAATACAACGTTAAAAAAGCGGTCAGCGCGCTTCCGTTTTTCGGCGACCGCGTGGTGAATTTTTTAGACAAAACAAAGGACAACATCAAAAAAACTTTACTGCCCGATAAAATTTTCGAAAACCTGGGCGTAAAATATTACGGTCCTTTTGACGGTCACAATATTGCCGAACTCGTCAGTATTTTGAAAAAACTTAAGGAAGAGAAGGGCCCCGTTCTTCTGCATGTTTTGACCAACAAGGGGAACGGCGTGCCGGAAATTCTTCATAATCCCGATAAGTATCACGGCGTCGGTCCCGAAAACAAACCCGAAACAGAAATTTCATATTCTTCGGTTGTCGGCAATAAGCTGTGCGCTTTGGCACAAGACAACAAAAGCGTCGTGGCGGTAACCGCCGCCATGTCAATGGGCACCGGACTTGACGAATTTGCCCGCAGGTTTCCCGACCGTTATTTCGACGTAGGAATAGCCGAAGGTCATGCCGCAAGTATGTGCGCCGCTTTGGCTGCCGCAGGAGTTAAGCCTTTTTTTGCGGTATATTCTTCTTTTCTTCAGCGCGCTTTCGATCAGATTCTCCACGATATTTGTATAGACAAAAGACCCGTTACTTTGCTTATAGATCACGCGGGAGCGGTCGGCGGCGACGGAATTACGCATCAGGGGAATTTTGATATAGGCTTTTTGTCTGTTATTCCCGATATGACGATATTGCAGCCTAAAGACGGCAAGGAGCTGGAATCCATGATGGATTTTGCTTTGAAATTCAACGCGCCTCTTGCCATAAGATATCCGAAGTCTTTCAGTTACGAATTTGACGACCATAACCCGATAGAAGGTCTTAAATGGGAAACTTTAGTCCGTTCGCGCGAAAAGATTTTTATACTTGCGGCAGGTAACCGAATGATTAAAGTCGCGCTGGGTGTGAAAAACGCAAACGTAGTAAACGTGCGCGTAATCAAACCGCTTGACAAAAGTTTTTTATCTTCGGTGAGCGACGGTTCGCTTGTTATAACGCTTGAGGACGGTATGCTTAAAGGCGGATTCGGCGAAAGCGTGGAAAGCTTTTTTAATGCTTCAGATAAAAAAGTTAAAGTCGTTTGTCTTGGGTATCCAGATAAATTTCAATCCAGAAGTCTTGTGTCCGACATGATGCGGGAAGCGGGCATAACCGAACAAAATATATCTGAAATTATAGTAAAATTTAAAAAGGCTTAAAAATAAAATCAATTAAACCCTTGTATAATTATTAATTTTATTGTATAATATTGACATATTCATGCGCATGCGAAGTTTTTGGAGGTGCGTGAAGTGAAAGCAGGGGTATTTACAAATCTTCATAAGGATAAGGATTTATCTGTTACGAAATTGCTTTTGTCTTGCCTTGACAAAAGAAGCGTTTCCTATTGTCTTGAAAGCGATTTAAGGCCTTTTTTTCCCGAAAACGATTACTTTTCGCTGGATAAACCTTTGAAAGTCGATTTTATGATTACGGTGGGTGGCGACGGCACGATTTTGCGCGTTGCAAAATTCTGTGCCTTAAACCGCATACCGATTGCAGGTATTAATCTTGGATTCGTCGGCTTTTTAACGGAAGAGGAGCCTGATAAAATCGAAATGTTAGTGGACGCGTTGATTTCAAGCAACTTTAAAACAGAAAACAGAACTTTGTTGGAAGCCGACGTGAAAGGCGATACTTTTCTTGCGTTAAACGACGCCGTAATAAGCCGTGATTTCGATTCCAGAATGCTTGACGCCGACGTTTTTATCAACGGGGAATTTGTCGACAGATATTTTTGCGACGGTTATATTGTAAGTACTCCGACGGGGTCTACTGCATATTCTTTAAGCGCAGGCGGGGCGATACTCAGCCCAAACGTTTCCGCTTTTATTCTTACCTCGATTAACTCGCATTCTCTTCACTCAAGACCGATTGTCGTGTCCGAAAACGACAGGATAAAAATCAAATTAGGCAAAAAGAGCTCGGCTAATCTGGTGATGGACGGCGTTGCCTTAAAAAAACTTGGCGGGCTTAGTGAAATTTCGCTTAAGAAATCGGACTTTTCGGTAACTTTTGTAAGGCTTAAGGGACACGGATTTTACAATAAACTGCTTACAAAACTCAATAAATGGGGCCTTACTCAAAAGGAGGATTAAATTTATGACCAGAAACGCAAGGCAAGGAAAAATACTTGAACTTATAGAGGAGAAGGATATCGAAACGCAGGAGGAGCTTGTAAAGGAGCTTCAGAATTCGGGTTTTGAGGTAACGCAGGCTACCGTTTCGCGCGATATAAAAGAACTCGGGCTTATTAAAATCAGCGCCGACGGAAAACGCCAGAAATATACTAAGGAGCGCACGGATAATACAGTGATGTCCAAGTTTACGGATATGTTCCGTCATTCTGTGGTTACAATAGATTACGCGCTGAATATCGTAGTCATAAAAACCCTTTCGGGAAGTGCGAACGTAGCGGGAACGATGGTGGACAGACTGAAGAATTCTTCGGTACTTGGGTGTGTTGCAGGTGACGATACGGTTTTTGCCGTTTTGCGTGACGAACGCGCGGCAGAAGACCTTACTCAAAAATTAAGAGAAATTGCCTTTGACTGAAAAGGGTGTAAGCTGATGTTAGTTAAATTGTCTGTCAAAAATTTTGCGCTTATTTCGCAGCTGGAACTTGAGTTCGGCAAAGAACTTAATATACTCAGCGGTGAAACTGGCGCCGGAAAATCTATTATCGTCGATTGCATAATGTTACTTGCCGGCGGCAGGTACGATAAAACCATGCTTCGCTTCGGGGAAAATTCAGGCTATGTCGAGGGCGTGTTTACCGTACCCGAAAATATTTCGCCGTCGCTTTCGGATTTTTTAAGCGAGGAAGATGAGGAGATTATTATTTTCAGACGTTTTAATTCCGACGGCAAAAATGAAATTAAAATAAACGGAAGAAGTGCCACTGTTTCTATGCTTAAGGCAATTTCAGCCTCACTAATAGATATCTGCGGGCAGAATGAGCATCAATCTTTGGCAAATGTTGCAAATCATATTAAAATTGTAGACTACTATGCCAGACATAATATATCGGAATTATTGAAAAATATCGGGGAAAATTACGCAAAACTCCGTGACGTCAATTCTAAACTTGAAGAAATAGGCGATGCGAAATCGCGTGCGCGGAACCTTGACGTCTATAAGTTTCAGCTAAATGAAATTGACAAGGCTAAATTAAAAAAGGGCGAAGAGGAAGAGCTTACTTCAATGCGCAAGCGTTATTTGGGTGCCGAAAAAATCGCTTCAGCTTTATCCGATGCTGTTTCGTATTTGTCGGATTATTCGGAGGGGCTTTCCGCGCAGGAACTTCTCGAAGACGCGGAAAGAAATCTTTCGTCGTTATCGGGATATGATTCGCGGTATGCGGAATGGGCTGATCGGATAAAATCTGTTGCTATTGAAGTGGAGGACCTTTCCGAATCTATCTCCGATGAACTTTCTTCTTTGGAGTTTTCTCCCGAAGAACTTGACGCGTTGGAAAAAAGATTGGACACGGTGCGCAATATTACGCGTAAATACGGCGATTATGATTCTGCGATGTCTTTTCGGGCGGAGCTTATAAAAAAAATCGACGAAATAGAAAACGCCGAAGATTATTATTTAAAGCTGTCAAAAGACAAAACCGAGTTGCTCAAGCTGCTTTATGAAGATTGTCTGGTACTTTCGAAGACAAGGCAAAAAGCTGCAAAAGAGCTTGAGACTTCCGTTGTGAAGGAATTATCCGAACTCGGAATGGCAGATTCCGTCTTTGAGGTTAAATTTGAACCCTTGCCTGATTTGTCGTCTTGCGAAAATTTTATTTCCGCATCGGGTATGGATAAAGTTGAATTTTATCTTAGCCCTAATGCGGGGCAACCGTTAAAACCTCTTGTAAAGATAATTTCGGGAGGCGAACTTTCGCGGTTAATGCTTGCGCTTAAAGTCGTTTCTTCAAGTGTAGACTATACTCCTACCGTAATATTTGACGAAATAGATACGGGAATCAGCGGTAAAATCGGTGCGGAAATAGCTAAAAAACTTGCTCGGCTTGCGCTTAAGCACCAGCTTCTTTGCGTAACTCATCTTCCGCAAATAGCGTCTATGGCCGATACTCATTATTTTATAGATAAGTTTACCGAAAGCGGGCAGACATTTACCAGGCTTACATTGCTTGACGAAAATGCGTCTATAGAAGAAGTTTCGCGTTTGTCGGGCGCAAAAGATATCAGCACCGAAGCTTTTAAGAATGCGGCACAAATGAAGAAATGGAGTGATAATTACAAACTTTCCCTTAAAAACGAAACAAATTCTGATTAATTTTATTGATAACGTATATCGAATAAATTGAACGTGTTTCTTTGGTTGTTGTACCTCGTTTTTCATTAGCTGATTGTTGCGATGAAATTTTTCCGCGGACAGTTTTTTCAGAAGCAATAATATTCGGCCAAATATTTATTAAAATCATTCAATTTATAAAATTCTAAAATTTTATAGGCGGTTCTGCTTAAATATTCATTAAAAACTTACGCTTCCTTCGTGGAAGCGTTTTTTTGTCATTAAACGAAAAAAATGTAAAACAAATTAAAGGGATTTTTAATTTATAAATGCTTGGATATTTCCTCTTTTTGTATTTTGGAATCAAAAGAATAATTACACTTTCATAAATCTAAACTAAAAAGTATGAGGCGAATTTGTAGTATAATATCTTTTCAACTTCTCATATTGTTTCTTTTTTGCTCTTTGTCCGGTATTCTCGTCTCCAAATTTTTAAATTATATGAGTGAAGCGGAAGTTTCCGCATATGCCGAAGCTCCGGAGGGAAACGGCTCTTATATATATAAGGTGGTAGAAGAGGAAAATTCCTATAAGAACAGAGTATATCTTGGTGGGCAAGCGGTTGGATTTAATCTGGATCTTAACGGCGTCATGGTTGTCGAGTTTAACGAAGTGGATACTCTTGTGGGAATGGCTGAACTTAAAAGCGAGCTTAAAGAAGGGGATATAATAAAAAGAATAGACGGAATAAGCGTGGACAGCTCCGAAGATATTTTGCGATTGTTGAATCTGGACAAGAATAAACAAACTTTTACTTTCAGCGTCATGCGTGGAGATGAACCTATCGATTTAAGAATAAGTCCGCTGATTGACAGAGTCAGCGGTGAATTCAGGTTGGGTATAAGCGTAAAAGAGCAAATAGGCGGAATAGGAACGCTTACTTACGTAAAACAGGACGGACGTTTTGCGGCTTTGGGCCATTCTGTCGGTGCGGGCGGTTGTGCCGATGTTTCCGGCGGAAAAGTATACGGATGTAAAATTTTGGGTCTTGAAAAGGGTCGTAAAGGGCGCGCGGGTTCTGTTAAGGGCGTGCTTGACAAGAAAAATTTGTTGGGATCGGTGGAAAAGAATATACCTTACGGTCTATACGGAAATATCGATAATCCTTGCGGACAGCTTTATGATGTCGGAAGCCGCGAAGAAATAACATGCGGCAGGGCACAGCTTTATTCTTCTATAAGCGGCAGACCTGAATTTTACGATATAGAAATAGTAAAGACGGCTTATCAGAGTGAAATTCATGAAAAAGGCATGGTGGTCAAAGTTACGGATAAACGATTGATAGATTTGACCGGAGGAATTATACAGGGTATGAGTGGTAGTCCGATAATTCAAAACAACAAACTAATCGGTGCCGTTACGCATGTATTCGTTAATGATCCTTTACGCGGATACGGAATTTATCTGGATTGGATGCTGCAAAATTAATTTTTTATAGTACTATGTCAGACATAATCATATTTTAAGAGGAAATATACATATAATTTTATATGAATATTTCCTTTTTTTTAATAAAAAACGATTTAGTTAATTTTTTAAAGAAAAATGTTGCCAAGTTCATTGTTGCAGCTATTTTGTTAGTATTAACTGCCGTGCTTGCGGTAAGAAACGCAGTAACGACCGATGGCATACGTGAATATTTTGAGGGGAAAGGCAGTGCGCTTTATGCTTTTATGAGGGGTGACTGCTCGCTGTTTTTTTTGATGTTTACCGTCTTTATGGAGTACCTAATATTATTGATAATAATATTATTATGCTCTTACAGCGATTTTACTTTATTTTTGTCTTTCGGCGTTATTGTTTACAAAGCTTACATTGGTATTTATAATGCTGTTATTGTGTTAAGATATTATGGCTTGTCTGCGGTATTTTTTAACGTTACTTACATAATTTTCACGATTGTTTCCGTATTTGTTTATGTTTGCTATATTTCATATATAATCGGTACGCAATACCGTTATCGATTCGGGTTTTGCGAAGTAAAGTGCATTCTGACTTCCTGTATACCTTTTTATGTGGTTTTTCTGGCGTTGTATTTGCTTCAAATTTTAGTGATTTGTTTGGGGTGTGTTTTTATTTAATACATATTTTCTCTTTGAATGCAAATATTATTTGTAAACGGGAGAAAAATTAAATGAAAAACAAAAATTTATTTGTATCGATTTTACTTGCATTTACCTTTTTAATCAGCGGATTGATAGGTGCTTCTTCGATTGCTTTTGCGGAAGAGGCGGTTTCGTATAATTGCAAGGCGGCTTTGCTGATGGATGCGGATACGGGCAAAACCGTGTTTCAAAAAAATCAAACTGAAAGATTACAAATTGCAAGCATGGTTAAAATTATGACGCTTAATTTAATTTTTGAGGAGATAGAAAGCGGTAATATTAACTATGATACGGAGGTTATTGCTTCGCAATATTCTACAAGTATGGGCGGTTCCCAGGCTTTTTTGGATGCAAATAACTCCTATAAGGCATCCGAGCTTATAAAAAGTATTATTGTGGGATCTGCAAACGATTCTTGCGTGGCTATGGCTGAGCATATTTCGGGCAGCGTATCTGCTTTTGTGGGCAGGATGAACGATAAGGCAGAAAAATTGGGTATGAAAAACACTTATTTTGTAAATTGTACGGGATTACCTGCTCCGAATCAGTATTCTTGCGCTGAAGACGTTGCAATTATGACTCGAGAGCTTATTAAACACAAGGGATTCTTTGATTTTTCTAAAATATGGATGTTTGATTTCGTTCACCCCAGTGGCAGAGTAACGCAATTAAGCAATACCAACAAACTGGTACGTTTTTATGACGGGTGCGACGGCGGCAAAACCGGTTTTACTTCTGAGGCGTTGTCCTGTCTTTCTGCAACTGCCAAAAGAGGTGATACCAGATTGTTGTGCGTGGTAATAGGAGCGCCTGATTCAAAAACTCGTAACGCTGAAGTCAGCAAATTGCTGAACTACGGTTTTGCGAACTTTGAAACAAAAACTTTTATGCGCGGCGGAGAGGTGCTGGAGGACAGGATTAACGTAACTAACGGAAAGCAACAGGATGTAGGCTGCGTAGTGGGACAGGATGTTGTATTGTTCGGTAAAAAAGGCGAATTTAAAGACTGTGTTGTGGAAAAAGAATTTTATGATTGTTCTGCTCCTTTGCACGCGGGGGATAAAATAGGCGAATTGAAAGTATTGAAGGACGGGGAACTGCTTGCGTCCTCGGATATACTTGCCGACAATGACGTTGACAAAAAAGGATTTATGGATATTGTTGATGAAATGATAGATAAATGGTGATTTCATAATACTATGTCAGGCATAATTAAATAATATTTTCCAAATAAGAAGCGTGGTACAATACTTCGCTTCTTATTTTTGTGGGTTTTATAAAATGTAATAACTGAATTTTATTAAGTTTTTTATGTGCGTAAAACTGTTTGGCAATAATTTATATGTTTTGATTTTGTATAAAAATTTTACTCTTCAAGCGATTCAAGACAAAAAAATAAGCAATGTTTTAATTTTGTTGCGGCCATATTATAAGCGAATGAAAACAGACGACATTCTTTGTTCAATCGAAAATATTTTTGTGTATTTATTTTGTAACCATTTTATAAAATAAATCGCTCTTATCTTTATATTAAGATATTCCGACGTTTAATTTGACTTAAGGACGTAATGATGTTATAATAAATTACGATTTTAAATGGTCGAATTTAACATATTCGGTTAAAAAAGGACAGTTCATGAAAGAAAGAGATACTTTGAGAATAAACGAATGCGGACATCTTGAAATCGGCGGATGCGATACGGTTGAACTTGCGCGTAAATACGGCACGCCGCTTTACGTTATGGACGAGGCGTACATAAGGAAAATTGCGCGCGGCTATACCGACATTATGAATTCCGATTACGGCGACGGCCTTATTTGTTTTGCCTCAAAGGCGTTTTCCGTTAAAGCGATATATGAAATATGCAAGAGCGAAGGCCTCGGCGCGGACGTCGTTTCGGGTTGCGAGCTTCTTACGGCGCTTGACGCGGGCATGAATGCGGATAACATTTATTTTCACGGCAACAACAAATCTCCTTTCGAGCTGGAACTTGCCGTAAAACACGGAGTGCATGCCGTGGTTGTGGACAGCTTTTTCGAAATGGACGTTCTGGAAAGCATATGCGCTTCGCTCAATAAAAAAATCAAGGCGCTTGTACGCGTTAATCCAGGAATAGACGCACATACCCACCATTTCATACAGACTACGCGCGTAGACAGCAAATTCGGTTTTTCGATTGCCGACGGTACGGCTTTAGAGGCGATTAAAAGCGTTTCACAGCGGCCGCATATCGAATTTGCAGGTATTCATTGCCATATAGGCTCTCAGATTTTCGAGCTTAAGCCGTTTGAGCTTGCGGTGGAAAAGATGACCGATTTCATTCTTGCGATAAAGAAGGAAACCGGGCTTAAAGTGTCGGAGCTTAATATGGGCGGCGGTTACGGCGTGACTTACACCGAAGAGGACAAACCGTTAAAACCCGAAGAATACGTTAAAGCCATTGTAGCAAAACTTAACGAATGTATTTCGGATAAAAAAATCGAAAAGCCCAGGCTTATTCTGGAGCCGGGTCGTTCCATTGTGGGCGAGGCGGGAATTACGCTGTACACCGTGGGAGCAATAAAGGAAATAAAAGGCATAAAGAAATATATAAGCGTTGACGGAGGAATGTTCGAAAATCCGAGATACGCTTTATACGAGGCGAAATACGAAGCGGTTATGGCTGACAGTATGCGCGAAGAAAAAACGGAAACGGTTACCGTTGCCGGAAAATGCTGCGAAAGCGGCGATATGCTGGTAGTTGACGCAAAACTGCCTCGCGCGCAAAGCGGAAATCTTTTGGCGGTGCTCACGACGGGAGCGTACAATTATTCCATGGCAAGCAATTATAACCGCAATCCCGTGCCGCCCGTCGTGCTTGTATACGAAGGTAAATCCGACTACATCGTCAAGCCTCAGACTTACGAGGACATAATGAGCAGGGACGTTTATCCCTATTGGTCGGAAAGGACGAAATAATGCTGGGATATTCTGATATTTTTCAGTTTTTAATAGCGGCTGTCGCGATAGTCATATCCATTGTTCTGCATGAGCTTGCGCACGGTTATGTTGCGCTTTGGAACGGCGACGCAACGGCAAAGGTCAGCGGCAGACTTACTCTTAATCCGCTTGCGCATTTCGATCCGTTCGGGCTTGTGATGCTTTTGCTGGTAAGATTCGGTTATGCAAAACCCGTGCCCGTAAACCCCGATAATTTTCGCAGGCGCAAAACGGGAATGCTTACTGTTGCTTTTGCCGGAATAGTAATGAATCTCTTGCTTGCTTTTTTTTCCGTTCCGTTTTATTTGCTTTGCTCGCTTTCCAGGCTGCGCTTTTGCGCATACATCAGTATTTTCTTTTTTTGGATGATAATCATAAACGTTAACCTTGCCTTGTTCAACCTTCTGCCGATTTTTCCTCTTGACGGATATCGGGTGGTGGAAAGTCTTACGCGAGCCACTAATCCTTTTAACCGTTTCATGCGCAATTACGGACAGTATTTGCTTATCATATTGATAGGAATCAGCGTAATAGTGGACCTTACGAGAATGCCTTACTATTTTGATTTGATAGGATTGTACATCAATACTTTCCGCAATTGGATAGTGCAGGGATTTACCGCCTTTTGGGGATTGTTTTTTTAATGAGTAACACAGAATCGGACATTATCAATAACGACAAGGCTGAATTCGAGGATAACGGCAAAGCTTCCGCTCAAACCGTTAACGGGTCGGATTTGACTGACGGCGCTTTTGGCGAAAACAATTCGGCTGCCGGCGGTTCTTTTAAGGATACCTCTGAAAAAGATATTTCGGAGGAAAATGATACTGACGCCGAAAAAACCGACGGAAACAAAGCCGACAGCGAGGAAGAGCTATCTTCAGAAGAGCGCAAAAAGAGGGAAGAGATTCAGAAATACATCGATTCACTTGCGGATAAAGACGCGTATAATCCCGATTCTTATGAGGTGCATCTTAAAAATTTCGACGGGCCGTTGGATTTATTGTGGTTTTTAATACGCCGCTCTAAAATAGACATAAACGAAATTTTCGTTTCCCAGATAACCGAACAGTATCTTGCAAGCATGGCGGAAATAAGCAGTCTTGACCTTGAACGTGCGTCCGAATTTATCGAAGTTGCGGCGTGTCTGGTGGAAATCAAGTCCAAAGCGCTTTTGCCGCGGCCGCCTGTTATCGAAGATCCCGACGACGATCCCGAAAAAACGCTTATAAGAAGGCTGGAGGAATACCGCCTTTTCAAAGAAGCAAGCAAAAAGATAAAGGAAACGGAGACGACGGGACTTCACTACCGCGATCCCGACCCGGGCGTGGGTAAGCCCAGGCTTGTTTTGGGCGACATGACTATGGACGGCCTTATCGAAGCGCTTAAAAAAATGTTCGTCAAGCTTGAGATAAAAGCCAAATCGAACCAGGAGCGCAACATCGTCAAGGACAGATTCACTGTCGCGGAAAAAATGGCGCAGATACGCGAATATTTCGAAGACGCGGATACCGTTAAGTTTACGGATTTGTTCGAGGCGGATTATAACAAAAGCGAAATTATAACCACGTTTCAGGCTATGCTGGAGCTTTTGAAAGGACAGTTCTTTCATGCGGAACAGCATGAAATTTTCGGCGAAATATTACTTCACAGAGTAAGAGGAGAAGAAAATCAATATGATTGACGTTAGCATGCTGGACGAGATTCTCGAATCTTTGCTGCTTGTATCCGGCGGTGGGCTTAAAACGGAAGAAATAGCGGAGCATCTGGAAATAAAGACTTCCGAGGTAAACGCTTCGGTTAAAAGGCTTAAGGAAAAGTACAGCGGAAAATGCGGAATTCATCTTCTGACCTATAACGGTAAAGTGCAGTTTGCTTCCAACCCGTCTTATTCGGACGTAATAGCTTGCGTTCTCAATCCGATACGGGAACGCGACTTGTCTACCGCCGCTTTGGAAACGATAGCGATTATCGCTTACCGTCAGCCAGTGACGCGTCTTGAAATAGAGCAGATTCGCGGCGTCAACAGCGAATATACCGTTCAGATGCTTTTGAAAAACAACCTTATAGAAGTTGTCGGAAGAAAAGAAGCCGTAGGCAAGCCTTTGCTTTTCGGTACTACGGACGAATTTCTGAAGCGTTTTCAGCTTGAAAGCATTTCGGACCTTCCCGATTACGAAACGCTGCTTGAGTCGATTAAGGTTATCGGCGGCGGCGAAAGCGAATCCAAAAGTATTTACAACGAATTTGAGATTCCCGACGAAGAGAAGGGCGATGACGCAGACTTGCTTCCTTCCGAAGAGGAAGTGCCCGATTTTCTTAAGGATGAAGACGGTTTGCAAAAGGTCGGTTAATGCATTAGTTAATGCGTCTTAAAACGGAAAAATATATTTTTACGGTATTCGGAAAAACTTAAGCCGAATACCTTTTTTTATATTTAATTTGTAAAATAATCTCGGTTGCCGAACAAAAAAAGATTTTTCGGCGCTATATTTGCGCATAAAAAACACGTACCGAAAAGAAACTATAAACGTGATTATCAATATTTCGTTTATAATACTGGCGCTGAATTTTCTGATAATACCTTTCACTCTGGTTGCCGAAGGAGATATCGACGTGTTCGAAAATCAGGGCTGGTTCAAACTGTCGCTTTTCGGATTTATCAAGCTTTTCAAAACCCGCGCTTATCTTAAGCACCTTGACCCGTTGCACAACAATCTTATACTTAAAGGCAAGAAAAAAGATTACGAATTTCACCTCAACGCGGACAAGCGCGACAAGCAATCCATAATAAAAGTGCTGGATATAGAATTTTTTCCTTATGTCAATATCGTGAGTATAGACCTTGAACTTGCCGTGGGAAAACGCGACGACGCCTTGTTCACTACATTGACGCTTGGAGGACTGAAAATATTGTTTTACGGAATTTTCAGTTTTCTCAAATCGTCTCAAAGACTGGAAATATCCGAAAATTTCATACCCGAATACAATAAAGACATGTTCAGAACGGTATTCTCCGGCATAATTAACATATCTTTTGCAGATATTATATACAGCTTTATACTGTATCTTGTCAAAAAGACAAAAAACAGACTTAAACGCGGAGGTAAAAAAGTTGATAATAGAGCATAACGAACATCCTATAGAAAGAATAATGGATAACGCTTTTATAAAGCTTAAAGGATTGGTAAGCGCGGATACGGTCGTAGGCAACCCCGTTACCACTTCCGACGGTGTAAGCATTATTCCCATAAGCAGAGTCACAATGGGCTTTCTTACCGGCGGCGGGGAATACTCCGATATGTCGAGAGAAAGTTACTCCGAATATCCTTTTGCAGGCGGAAGTGGTGCGGGTATTTCGGTTGCTCCCGTGGGATTTCTGGTAAACGACGGCAAAAGCGTTAAACTGGTGGGCGTGGACGATAAAAGCGCATACGATAAGCTGCTTTCCCTGATTCCCGACGTCATTTCTTCGTTTACCTGCAAAAAAGAGGACTGACGGCGATGAAACCTGTTTTTGGGAAAAGCGCCGTTTTTGCCGTGCTTGCGGCAATTGCCCTATGCGTGTTTTTTGTATTTGGAGCCATAGGAAGGGCTTACGCTTTTACGGGTTCTGCCGAGTGTATGATAGTGCTTGAAAGGGATTCCGGGCGCGTCCTGAATGAGAAAAACGCAGATAAAAGACATCCTATGGCAAGTACTACCAAAATAGCAACCGCCATTACAGTTATCGAAAACGTTGCGGACCTCGATAAAAAAGTTAAAGTCCCCGCATGTGCCGTGGGTGTTGAAGGCTCTTCGATATATCTGGAAAAGGACGAGGAACTCAGTGTGCGCGACCTGCTTTACGGTCTTATGCTTCAATCGGGAAACGACTGTGCAGTCGCCCTTGCCGTAACGGTGGGAGGAAGCGTGGATAAGTTTGCGGCCATGATGAACGAAACGGCAGTAAAAGCCGGAGCGGAAAATACTCATTTCGTAAATCCTCACGGACTTCACGACGACAATCATTACACTACCGCCCGCGATCTTGCCAAAATTGCGGCATGCGCCATGAAAAACGAAACTTTTAGAAAGATAGTTTCTACTAAAAGGTATACAACGTCATGGAAAGGACACGATTATGACCGTGTTATAGTAAACAAGAACAAAATTCTGTCTACTTACGAAGGGGGCGACGGCGTAAAGACGGGTTATACCGTTAAGGCGGGCAGATGCCTTGTGGCAAGCGCCACTCGCGAGGGTATGAACGTTATTGCAGTAGTATTGAACTGCGGACCCATGTTCGAGGACTGCCGAGCTCTTATGGACGAAGCCTTTTCGAATTTTAAATTAAGAAACGTTACCGACGCCGTAGGAGAAAATTTATATTCGCTTGTAACCGAAGGAAAGGCCGAAAACGTAAAACTCGGTTGTAAAGATAAGTTTTATTATCCTTTAACCCAAAACGAATACAATAATCTCAGATACGAAACGGAAGGGGTAAAGCCTATGCGCGCGCCCGTCTGTGAAGAGGATGAAAACGGAAAAATTAAAATTTATTCGGGTAATCGGTTGCTTTTTGAGACGAAATTGTATAGTATAGAATCGGTTGAGCCGCTTTCGGTCGCAGACAGACTGGGCGATATCGTAAAGAGGTGGAACAGCTAAATCGATTTAACAAGGAAAAGCGTCTTAAATGAGGATTAACAAATTTCTTGCAGAGTGCGGTATTGCCAGCAGAAGGAATTGCGAAACGCTGGTAACAGCGGGAAGAGTCAAGGTCAACGGTAAAACGGTAACGATGCTTGCGACGGATGTCGACCCCGAATTCGATCTTGTCAGCGTTGACGAAAAACCGGTAAAGCCCATAGCGCGCCATCTTTATTTGGCGCTTAACAAGCCAAAGGGTTACGTTTGTACCACAAACGACGAATTCGGACGCAAAACCGTAATGGATTTTTTCGAGGGTAAATACCCCGGCAAAAGAATTTTCCCCGTAGGAAGACTGGATTACGACACTGAGGGGCTTTTGATTTTAACAACCGACGGGGATTTGTCAAACCGTCTTATGCACCCGCGCAACGAAATTCCTAAGACGTATGTTGCCAAAATCGAAGGGGAGATTGCCGAATCCGACCTTAATAAACTGCGTCAGGGAGTTATACTCGACGGCGTGAAAACCAAAAAATGCAAAGTAAGGCTTTTAGGCACGGAAAACAACGTTTCGCGTGTGGAAGTGGTGATAACGGAAGGGCGCAACCGTCAGGTTCGCAGAATGTTTGAAAGCATAAACCGCGACGTGATATTTTTGAAGCGCACCGCCATAGGCGACATAAAACTGGGGGGACTTTATCGCGGCAATTTCCGCGAACTGAAAGAAAACGAAATCGAATACCTTAAAAACGTCTGATTTTTATTCCGTTAAAACATCGGGATTGATGCGGCGTATTGCCCATAGTTGCCTTGAATTTTTACTTAACGGTCATCTGAAATAATAATTTTAACGTTTTGACCGAAAATTACTTTTACGCGCCTTGCTTTATAAACGCAGAGGCGCGTTTCATGTTTTATAATATATGACATACGGAAAAATATTTTATGATTAAATTTTTTTTTGTTTGCAACGCCGTTTTTGCTTGTCTTTTCTTTCGTTAATGTTTATAATGGTAATATGGAAATTTTGGGATTTCTTTAAGATTGCAAAAGTATTGGAGGCTAAAGAATGAAAAGTGTTAAGGAGCTGAACAAGACTGCGGACGCGGCTTCAAAAAGCGTCAGAAAGACGCTGGACGCCGTGCTTGACCCGCAATCGTTTGTCGAGACAGATCGTTTTATCCGCTCCGAAACCGCTTTGGGCGAAGCTACGGGCGAGGGCGTTGTGTGCGGCTTTGCGTCCGTATCCGACGTTCAGGTAGGCGTTTTCGCGGTTAACGGCGACGTTCTCAAGGGCGGTATCGGTAAAGCAAATTCCGCAAAAATCGCAAAGTGCGTAAACAATGCGGTCAAAATGAACGCGCCCGTAATAGGCGTAATCGATTCGTGCGGGGCGCGTTTTGCCGAGGGAATCGAAGCTATGGAGGGATACAGCGCGATTTTCTCCGCTTTTTCGTCGGCTTACGGCGTCGTTCCCACGATTTTGGTTGTAAAGGGCAGTAACTTCGGTGTGCTTTCCTATTTGTCGGCGATATGCGATTTTACCGTATGCTACGACAAATCCGTTACCGCAACTTCCAGCCCGCTTATTCTCGTCGCGGGTACTACCGCTGACGCGGCTAAAGTGGGTACGGGCGAGGCTATGGCGAAGGCGGGTATTGCTTCCGCCGTCGTAAAGACGGATGCGGAACTTGCAAAGACCGTTAAAGCGCTTGTTTCCGTTGTCTGTGAGGGAGTCGTTCCTTCCGAGGACGACGGCAACAGGGTTTGCAAGGGCCTTAAGGCGGGTGTGAAAACCGATAAAGTCGTTTCGGAAATTTTCGACCTTAACACGTTTGTGGAAATAAAGAAGGGCTTTGCTCCCGAAGTTGTGACGGGCTACGCAAGATTGAACGGTGTTGCCGTGGGCGTGGTTGCTTCCGACGCTGAAAAGGGAGAAGGCAGACTTACCGCGGACGGCGCGAAAAAGGTGACCGAACTCATCAATACCTGCGACAGTTTCGGTATGCCTGTCGTCAACATCGTCGACAGTAAAGGCGTCGTTAACTGTGCCGCTTGCCAGGGAGAACTCATGCGCTCAGTAGGCGACATGATTTACGCTTACAACGTTGCGGACGTCGCAAAAATATCTTTGATTAAAGGTAACGCAATCGGCGCGGGATACGTTGCGTTTGCGTCTAAGAGCATTTATGATTATACGGTCGCGTGGGAAAACGCAACCATCGGTATGCTTGACAACGTAGCTGCTGCCGAGCTTGCGTATTCCGCAGATTTGGCTAAGGCAAAAGATAAGGATGCGGCATTAAATAAACTTGCGGCGGCTTACGGCGAGGAAAATACCGCGGCTGTTACGGTTGCCGAAAAGGGCTTTATCGACAACGTAATCAACCCCAATTTTTCGCGTCAGTATCTGATTGCCGCCGTTCAGGCGTTTCTTGAAAAGAGGTAATCGGAGATGTACTTTTGTTCAAGCGATTTAACTTTTGCGGACAGCTTGTTGGTACTGTTTGTAGGTATGGCCATAGTATTCCTTGCGCTTGCGATATTGGTTGTGGCGGTCATTGCCTACGTCAAATTCTTCAAGCTGTTTGACAAAAAAGGAAACAAAAAGCCGGTTTCGGTGCCAAACGAAGCAGCTGAAGAATCCGAATCGGAAATTTCAACAGACGCCGATGCGGAAATAGTTGCGGCGATTACCGCGGCAATTTCCATGATGTACGCGGCGGAAAGCGAAGACGGAGAGGTTCCGCCTTTCAGAGTAAAAAGCATTATTCTTAATTAAAGTTTTATCAGATAGAGGAGAAAGCAATCATGCGTAAATTCAATGTAAACGTAAACGGAAATATGTATTCTGTCGAAGTGGAAGAAGTGGAATCCGTAGAAAGCGAAGTTGCCGCACCCAAAGCGGCTCCCGTTGCGGCTCCCGCGCCTAAAGCTGCGCCCGCGCCTGCGCCCAAAGTAAACGTCAGCGGCGGCAGCGTTGTAAAATCGCCTATGCCCGGCACTGTCCTCAGTCTTGCCGTGGCTAACGGTGCAACCGTTAAAAAAGGCGATAAGATTCTTGTTCTCGAAGCCATGAAAATGGAAAACGATATTAATGCCAATGCTGACGGCGTTGTTACTTTTGCGGTAAAGAAAGGCGACAGCGTTGAAACCGGTTCCGACCTTGCCGTCATAAAGTAAGGGGGAAGAAATGGATTTTATCGAAACTTTGCGTTCTCTGTGGGAAAGCACGGGAATCGCTCACTCGATTGCTTACGGCGAGTGGCGGAATTATATAATGCTGCTTATTTCGTTTATTCTGTTCTATCTTGCCGTGGTCAAAAAGTTTGAGCCGCTTTTGCTGCTGCCCATAGCTTTCGGTATGTTTATAGTTAACATTCCGGGCGCATATAACATACTTTATGGTGCTGATCACGGCTTAACCGATCAGCAACTTTGGGACAAATATGCCGCGGCTACGGGCACTCCGGACGGATTCACGCCCAGCTACGGATTGTTCCATTACCTTGAGTTCGGCGTGTCGAAGGTCATATTTCCGCCGATTATATTCCTGGGAATAGGCGCGATGACCGACTTCGGTCCGCTTATCGCAAGTCCCAGAAGCTTACTTATCGGCGCGGCCGCACAGCTCGGCGTGTTCCTGACTTTCTGCGGTGCAATAGCTTTGGGCTTTACCGGTGCCGAAGCCGCCGCTATAGGTATAATCGGCGGCGCGGACGGCCCTACGGCAATTATGGTTACTCAGCTTCTTGCGCCCGACCTCTTGTCGGCAATAGCCATAGCCGCTTATTCATATATGGCGCTGATACCCATAATTCAGCCGCCGTTTATGAAGCTGCTTACCACTAAGAAAGAGCGTATGATAAGAATGGAACAGCTTCGTCCCGTTTCCAAGCGCGAAAAGATTATTTTCCCCATTGCCGTTACGCTTGTATGCGGACTGCTTCTTCCCGACGCGTTGCCGCTGTTAGGCATGCTTATGTTGGGCAACCTGCTTAAAGAAAGTCTGGTTACCGAGCGTCTTGCAAAAACCGCCAGCAACGAACTTATCAATATCGTAACCATTTTCCTGGGCGTTATTGTGGGAACAAAGGCTTTGGGTTCGACTTTCCTGCAGCTTCAGACCATCATGATAATCGTGCTCGGACTGGTGGCTTTCTGCTTCGGCACGGTAGGCGGACTTCTCATGGCGAAAATTCTCAACGTCATCAGCGGCGGAAAAGTCAATCCTCTCATCGGCAGCGCGGGCGTTTCGGCAGTGCCTATGGCGGCGCGCGTATCGCAGAAAGTCGGGCAGGAGTATGACCCCACCAACTATCTTCTCATGCACGCAATGGGCCCCAACGTCGCGGGCGTTATAGGTTCCGCAGTTGCAGCGGGCGTATTCCTTGCGATATTCTAACGGTTAATATTTAAGGAGATTTTACTATGGTTAAAATAATGGAAACTATATTGCGTGACGCCCACCAGTCTCAGGCGGCGACGCGTATGAAACTTGAGGAAATGTTGCCCGTTGCGGACAAACTGGACAAAGCCGGTTTTTATGCGCTTGAGGCGTGGGGCGGCGCGACGTTCGACTCTTGTTTAAGATATCTTAACGAAGACCCTTGGGAAAGATTGCGCGCATTGAGAAAAGCTATCCCCAACACCAAACTTCAGATGCTTTTGCGCGGTCAGAACCTTTTGGGTTACAAGCATTACGCCGACGACGTGGTGGACTTGTTCTGCAAAAAGTCCATTGAAAACGGCATAGACATTATCCGTATATTCGACGCGCTTAACGATACGCGCAATATCCGCACCGCGCTTACCGCCACCAAAAAGTACGGCGGAACGGCGGAAGTCGCTTTTTCTTACACGACCAGCAAGGTCCATACCATCGATTATTTTGTCAATCTTGCTCTCGAAATGGAAAAGATGGGTGCGGACATAATCTGCATAAAAGATATGGCAAACCTGTTGTTGCCTTACGACGCTTACGAGCTTGTTTCAAGACTGAAAGACAAACTTAATCCCAAGACCATGGTTCACCTGCATACGCACAATACCGCAGGCACGGGCGATATGGTCAATCTTAAGGCAATTGAAGCCGGATGCGATATCGTGGATACCGCTTTGTCGCCTTTGGGGAACGGTACTTCCCAGCCCGCGACCGAATCGCTTGTCGCAACTTTGGCGGGTACCAAATACGACACAGGCATCAAACTTTCCGACCTTAACGAGCTTACAAAACACTTCAATAAGGTTGCCGAGCGTCTTGCCGCCGACGGCTTCTTGAGTCCCAAGGTGCTTAAAGTTGACGTCAACGCGCTTATTTATCAGGTTCCCGGCGGAATGCTTTCCAACCTTATTTCTCAGCTGAAACAGGCCGGCGCTTCCGATAAGCTTCTCGACGTTCTCGAGGAAGTTCCCAGGGTAAGGGCGGACCTCGGTTATCCTCCGCTTGTTACGCCTTCCAGCCAGATAGTAGGTACTCAGGCGGTCCTTAACGTACTTAACGGCGAAAGATACAAAATGGTTACCAAGGAAACCAAGGGTATTCTTCTCGGCGAATACGGTAAGCTTCCCGTAGAGCCTGACGCTGCCGTAATCAAAAAGATTATCGGCGACGAAAAGCGCATTACCTGCCGTCCCGCGGACAACATAAAGCCGGAGCTTGACAATTACCGTAAGGAAATCGCGGAATATTACGAGTGCGAAGAAGACGTCCTTACTTACGCTTTGTTCCCGCAGCTTGCGATACCTTTCTTCAAGCGTCGTCAGGCGGCTAAATACGGCGTCGACAAGACCGTGTACGACAGCGAAAGCAAGGTTCATCCCGTATAATCGCAATTTAAGACAACACACCGCCGCACGGAAAAACCAAGCGGCGGTTTTGTTATTGTCAGTATAGCTTAGTTTGTTTTCGGCAAAAAATTATCGGAAATTTCATGGATATCGTAACGGTGTTTTTTTATTGCAGTTTGTTTTAATAACGTTTATTATCTTTCCGTGAGATTAAAATTAAGATAGTGTGTTTTGCTTTATCGGATTAAGCATTAAAACGACCCAATAAATATAAGGAATTTTATATGAAAACAGCAGTTGTGGGGGCAGGTCCCGCAGGACTTATTGCAGCGGCGACGGCTGCGGCGGGTTCCGACGTAACACTTTTCGAGCGCAACGAAAAACCCGGCAAAAAATTATATATCACGGGCAAGGGCAGGTGCAACGTCACCAACCTTTGTTCTCCGCGCGAATTTTTGGAAAAGGTCGTCAGAAATCCTAAATTTTTATATTCCGCAATCTATTCTTTTACGCCCGAAGACACTGTAAATCTTATCGAAACCAACGGAGTAAAAACAAAGACCGAGCGAGGCAACCGCGTTTTCCCCGCATCCGATAAAGCAAGCGACGTCACCAAAGCTCTTGTGTCAAACGCCATGAAAGCGGGGGTACAGTTTGTTTACGAAAACGTCGTTTCGTTATCCCGTAAAGACGGATTATTCAGGCTTATTACTTCGGGTGCGGAATATTTTTTCGATAAAGTAATCCTGGCTTGCGGAGGGGTAAGTTATCCTTCGACGGGCAGTAACGGCGACGGCTTTAAGCTTGCCGAGTCCATGGGGCATACCGTGACCAAACTTTATCCCGCGCTTGTCCCTGTAAATTTTTGTGAAGACGTAAAAAGCCTGCAGGGACTTTCGCTAAAAAACGTTAAGGTTACCGTTTCCGACGGCAGAAAATCCGAAAGTCTTTTCGGGGAGATGCTGTTTACTTCCCGCGGCGCAAGCGGCCCCGTTGTGCTTTCGTTAAGCAGTTTAATCAATCGCTTAGACGTAAAACACGTCACGTTTTCCATAGATTTGAAGCCCGCGCTGGATTACGATAAACTCGATAAACGCGTGGTAAGCGACTTTACAAAGTTTAAAAACAAACAATTCAAAAACTCGCTTGACGAAATGTTGCCAAAAAGTCTTATTCCGTATATAATAGATGTCAGCGGAATAAATCCCGATAAGCCCGTAAACTCCGTCACCAAACAGGAACGCGAAAAATTGGTAAATCTTTTGAAAAATCTGAGTTTTACCGTTGATTCTTTAGGAAGCATTGCTGAGGGTATTGTCACTTCGGGCGGCGTTTCGGTGGACGAAGTTAATCCCAAAACCATGGAAAGTAAGTTGGTAAAAGGATTGTATTTTGCGGGCGAGATGCTGGACGTGGACGCTTTAACGGGCGGGTTTAATATTCAGATTGCGCTGTCGACGGGGTTTGCCGCAGGGACAAGCGCGTCGAAAAGTTTGTAAAATAGTCTGACTTTGACGGGAGGGTAATATGCTTAATCAGGTTTTTGCCATACGCGGAGCCACAACGGTGGATGCGGACACTGAAGAAGAAATTGTATTAAGGTCGGTGGAGCTTATGCGCGAAATCGTTACGCGCAACGGAATCGGCAAGGACGAAAATTTGGAGATTACCGATTATCTCATCAGCACCACGGAGGACGTTACCGCTTTTTATCCCGCGCGCGCAATCCGTGAAAGCGGAGTGGTGGACGCGCCGATTTTCAGCATGAAGGAGCCTTCTATAAAAGGCGCTTTGCCTCTTTGCATAAGGCTTATGGTTCACGTTGCCAATTACGGCGAGCGTAAAACGCCGGTACACGTATATCTCCGCGGGGCAAGCAATTTGCGCCGCGACCTTACCGAAAAAAAGTAAAATTTTATTAAATCAGAAAACAGGGACGGTAAAATCATGATAATAGCGATTGACGGACCCGCGGGCGCGGGTAAAAGCACCATAGCTAAATTGCTTGCCAAAAAACTCGGAATTCTTTATCTCGATACGGGAGCGATGTATCGCGCGGTGGGACTTAAGGCTGTTGAAAACGGCGTGGACATTTCGGACGAGGATGCCGTGAAAAAAATGCTTGACTCCACGACCGTCGACGTTAAAATATGCGACAGCGTTCAGCGCGTGTATCTTGACGGACAGGACGTTACGGGAAGAATACGCGAACACCGCGTTTCCAAGGCGGCAAGCGATATTTCAGCCGTACCGTGCGTCAGATATAAAATGGTGGAACTTCAGCGCGAAATCGCCTCGCGTTGCGATACGGTACTTGACGGAAGGGATATCGGCACATTCGTGCTTCCGAATGCGGAATATAAAATATTTCTTACCGCCAGCGTTGCCGAGCGTGCCAGAAGAAGATACGAGGAACTTAAGGCGAAAGGAGAGGACTGTACTTTGGAAAGCATTACCGCCGATATAGAAAAAAGGGATTACAACGATTCTCACCGCGCGCTTGCGCCGCTACGGAAAGCGGATGACGCGGTGGAAATAGATACCACTGATCTTACAATCGAAGAAGTTGCCGATAAGCTTACGGCTTTGATCGGAGGAAAGCAATGAGCGCGTTTTATTCTTTTTGCCGCGGACTGCTTTATATTCCGGTAAAGCTTTTGTTTCCCGTAAAAGTAGTGGGTAAGGAAAACATCCCGCTTCCCGAAAAAGTGATTACCGTATCCAACCATCTTTCGGGGGTGGACATTGCCATTGTGGCGATAAACGTAAAAGGGTTCCGTCACATAATTGCAAAAAAGGAGCTTACCAAAAGCAAAATTTTCGCTAAACTCATGGATTGGGCGGGCGCAATTCCCGTGGACCGCGGCAAGGCCGACCTGGCGTCGGTCAGGAAAGTAATGCATGCGCTTAAAAATAACGAAAGCATAACTATTTTTCCCGAAGGTACGCGAAATAAAAAGGACGAAAATTTACAGGAAGTCAAGGCGGGCGCTGCCATGTTTGCGCTTAAAGGGGACGCAAAAGTCGTACCTATAATGATTTTGCATAAGCAGCGCGTTTTCCGCCGCAATTATATTTACGTAGGGAAACCTTTTTCGCTGAAAGAATTCGGGACGGGCAGACTTGACAGTCATGCCGTCGAATGCGCTTCCCGTAAAATAGAAGCCGAGATGAAAAACGCCAAAGAATATCTTGAGGATTACGTTTACAATCACAGAGAAAAAGAAATAAAACTTGCGAAAAAAGCGGCGAAAAAACGGCTTAAAGTTTACCGTAAACAAGCGCTTAATGCAGAAAAGAATCTGAAAATTTATCTGAATAAAAACTCTTTATGAAAATAATAGTTGCAAAAAACAGCGGTTTTTGTTTCGGCGTCAGAAGCGCGGTGGAAACTGCGGAAAAAAACGCGGGGCCGCATACTTATACTTACGGGGACATAATTCACAACGAACGCGTGCTGGCGGATTTAAGCCGTAAAGGCGTTAAAAGCGTAGAAAACGTTTCCTCAATCACAGACGCGGACGCAACTGTGATAATAAGATCTCACGGCGCAAAAAAAAGCGTTTACGACCAAATCCGCGAAAGAGGATTCAAACTTATAGACGCTACTTGTCCGTTCGTGAAAAAAATTCACTCGATAGTGAACGAATACCATAATAAAGGTTACAGGATTTTTATTATAGGCGCAGCGTCTCATCCTGAAGTCATTGGAATAAACGGTTGGTGCGACGACACGGCTACGGTTATAGACGAAAACTACGATTTTTCTTCAGTCGACCCCGAAGAAAAAGTCTGTTTTGTCGCGCAAACTACGTTTTCAACCGAAAAATATGCAGATATATTAAAAAAAATTCGCAAACACTGTTTCAAAACAGTTGAAATATTCGATACAATTTGTTATACTACTGTTGGTCGTCAAAATGAAGCGAGAAAACTTTCGCAAATTTGCGATAAAGTTCTTGTCGTCGGAAGCAAGACAAGTTCCAATACGCAAAAGCTGGTTGCTCTTTCATCGTCACCGCGATGCCGTGCTTACGGAATAAGCGGCGTTGACGAACTGAATAAAATTAATTTTTGCGCCTCGGACACAATAGGTTTAATAGCGGGCGCGTCAGCTCCTGAGGAGCTGATTACGGAGGTAAGAAGGTACATGAGTGAAAAGTTCGCAGACGTTCAGAACACAGAGTTTCTTGACGCGGTAGAAAAAACGTTTGTCAGCTACAAGGAAGGAAAACGCGTAAAGGGCACTGTTATTTCCGCGGACGACAAGGGCATCAAGCTTAGCATCGGCGGCAAGAAAGACGGTTTTATTCCTAAGGAAGACGTTAATATCGACGGCTCTTACGAGCCTTCCGATTATCCCGAAGGGACGGAGCTTGAGGTCAGAATCGGCAAAAGCGACGCCGATACCGGTTGCATTTTGCTTTCCAAAAAAGCAATTGACGAGATTAAAGAAGCGGATAAGGTTGTTGAAACCATTCGCAACGGCGAGAGTTTTGAGATTACCGTCGACAAAAACGTCGAAAAGGGTCTTACCGCGAAACTCGGCACATACAACGTGTTTATTCCCGCGTCTCAGGTCGAAGAAAGATTTGTGCGCGATCTTAAAAAATACGTAGGCAAAAAACTTACCGTTACCGCTCTCGAGATTGACGACGCTAAACATAAAATCGTAGCAAGTCACAGAAAAATCGCCGAAGCGGAACGTAAGGCTAAAGAGGATATTTTCTGGGCTAACGTCGTTCCCAACATGATTGTCAGCGGCGTAGTTAAACGCACCACCGTTTTCGGTGCGTTTGTAAGCGTTGACGGCTTCGATTGCCTTGCGCATATTGTCGATTTGTCCTGGACTCATATCAAGAACGTGGAAGAAGTTCTTAAAGTCGGTGAAACTTACGAGTTCGTGGTTTTAAGCGCCGACAGAGAAAAGAACAGGGTTTCTTTGGGATACAAGCAGCTTCAGCCGCATCCGTTTGTGACTTGCATGGAGAAACATCCCGTGGGCTCCACCGTCAAAGGTAAAGTCGTCAGCATCGTACCTTTCGGCGTTTTTGTGGAAATCGAGCCGCATATCGAAGGTCTTGTTCACGTTTCCGAAGTTGCACACAGCTTTGTGAAAAATATCAATGAAGTGGTTAACGTAGGCGACGAAGTGGAAGTTAAGGTTCTCGGCTACGATGAAGCAAACCGCAAGATAAACCTTAGCATCAAGGCTTGTCTGCCCGAAGAAGAAAAACCCGTCAACACCGAAAAGGCTGAAGCAAAGGGCGGCGAGGAGAAGAAAGCAAGAAAGCCCCGCGTAAAGCAGGAAAAGGCTGAACCCGAAGAGGAAAAGGAATGGAGTGAAGATACTTCCAACAATCCTTTTGCGGATTTACTTAAAGACCTTGACGTTAAATAAAACAATTTATTATCTCTTGTTAAAAGCAAGAGATAATTTTTTGTTTGCGGTAACTTTTTGCTTTTTAGGTAATATATATTGTTATGTTGTTTGATTTGCATAACGACCTTATTACCTCAGGGCTTGACGCAAGCGGAATGCGCGAAGCGACAAAAGGTTACTCGCACGCGCTTAGGGGCGCGGTGCTTGTCTTTTGGTCAACTAAGTCAACGGGACTTCCGCCGCAGGCAGATATGCCGAAAGGTAAAAATCTTTATTTCGCCGTGGAGGACCTGCATTTCTTTACGCCGGATAACGGTGACGAGCTTTTAAGATATTCTCCCGTTTATTGTTCTTTGACCTGGAATTACGACAACGCACTTGCCGGCGGAGCATATGGAGACGGCGGACTTACCGAACTCGGGCGCGAAACGGTGGAATTTCTCAATAAAAACAAAATTGCCGTTGACGCCGCGCATCTTAACAGAAAAAGCTTTTACGAGGTTGCCGAGCGCGCGGAAAGATTTATAGATTCGCATACGTTCATCAGCGATTTATTCGAGCATCCGCGTAATATTTCTTTTCCCATGATTGATATAATAGTGCGCGGCGGCGGATTGGTCGGACTTACTCCCGTAAGGAGTTTTATGGGAAACAACGCCGATTTAAATAGTTATCTGCGCGGAATCGATGTGTTTTTACAACGTTTCGGCGACGACAATCTTTGCATAGGTACCGATTTCAACGGTTCGGTCGATTTCCCTTATGAACTTAAAAGTTACGATGGCTTTCGTCAGGTTGAGGAGTACCTTTTGAAATCAGGTTACTCAAACAAAACAGTTGATAAAATTTTTTATAAAAACGCGGTAAAATTTTTTGCCTTAGGAGAAAGATAATGAGAGATTTATATGAAAACCCGCTTAATTCAAGATATGCAAGCCGTGAAATGTCTTCGGTTTTTTCGGACGACAATCGTTTTAAACTGTGGAGAAGACTTTGGATTGCTCTTGCCGAAAGCGAGAAGGAGCTGGGACTTAACATTACCGACGGACAAATTGCGGAGATGAAGAAATACGCCGACGACATCAACTACGATGTTGCGGAAAAGCGTGAAGCGGAAGTAAGACACGACGTAATGGCTCACGTTTACGCGTTCGGTACGCAGGCGAAAAGCGCCATGCCCATAATTCATCTCGGCGCTACCAGCTGTTACGTTACCGATAACGCGGAAATAATAATGATTCACCAGGCGCTTAAAATCGTGGAGAAAAAGCTTGTAGCCGTAATGGACAAGCTTAAGAATTTCGCGCTTAAGTACAAGGATACCGCGACTTTGGGATTTACCCATCTTCAACCCGCACAGCTGACAACCGTAGGTAAACGCGCCACACTTTGGCTTCAGGACCTTATGCTGGATTACTATGATTTAATTCAGCTGGAAAACAACACCAAATTGCGCGGAGTCAAGGGGACGACGGGTACTCAGGCAAGCTTTTTAAGCCTTTTCGACGGGGACCACGATAAGGTTAAAAAACTCGAAAAGTTAATCGTCGAAAAAATGGGATTTAAATCCGCATACGGCGTTACTGGACAGACATATACCAGAAAATACGATTACAGCGTACTTTCGGTTTTATCGAAAATCGCCCAAAGCGCTTATAAGTTTGCAAACGATTTAAGAATACTGCAAAACATGAAAGAAATGGAGGAGCCTTTCGAAAAAAGTCAGATCGGGTCTTCCGCCATGGCGTATAAACGAAACCCCATGCGCAGCGAGAGAATGTGCGGTCTTGCCAGATTTGTTATTTCGCTGCCCGTTAACGAGGCGGTCACCGCTTCCACCCAGTGGTTCGAGCGCACTTTGGACGACAGCGCCAACAAGCGTATAACCATTGCTCAGGGATTTTTGGCGCTTGACGGCGTGCTTAATCTTTATCTTAACATTACCGAAAACATGGTGGTTTACGAAAACACCATAAAGAAACACATTGCGGCGGAACTTCCTTTCATGGCGACCGAAACAATACTTATGGAGTGTGTTAAAGCGGGTGGAAATCGTCAGGAACTTCACGAAAAAATTCGCACTCATTCCATGGAAGCGGCAAGGCTTGTCAAAACCGAAGGAAAAGATAACGACCTTCTTTGTAGAATCCGTAGCGACGAAGCATTTAAAGTTGTTTGGGACAGACTGGACGAAATTACCGACCCGAACGCTTTTACCGGAAGAGCAAGCCGGCAGGTAACCGAGTTTATCGAAACCGAAATCAATCCCATACTTGCCGCCCATAAGGAAGCCGCCTCGGTAAGTGCGGAAATTAAGGTTTAATAAGACAAAAAGTCTTGGATAAAATTAGTTCATAAAAATAATATTACTGAAGAATATTGATATTTGGGAACGAAATTCAAGCACTGATGTAATTAAAATTTTTAAATTAATCTTATTGTGTTTGCGGAATCAGTAATATTAATTACAAAAATATTATAAAAATGAAGTCGGATAAAGCAAAAGCTGTCCGACTTTTTTTCAAAGAAAAAACGTAAGTTGTAATTAATTCAACTTACGTTCTTATTTGGTGCAGGGTGCCGGAATTTATACGAACACAGGGAAAAAGAAGAAGCAGATCGGGAAGCGTCCCCGACCTGCTTTTCTAATTGCTCGAAATAGGATTTGCAGAACATGTCCGTTGCCGCGTATTCTTGGAAGTTGTAAGTGATGACGATGTGGTCGCCATACCAAAGGATATCACGGATAAAGGTGTTTACGAGCAGTTTTCGTGTTTTGATATCGTCCGGGTCTTCGAAAACTTTGGAGAGCAGATACTTTTCCACGTCTTCCACGGTGACGTGGGCGTAAGTTTTCTGCGATTCCTTGTTTATCTCGATATCCAGCTTGTTCAATTCTTCCTGCAACGCCGCCAACCTGTCTTTCGTAAAATCCATAATGATGCCTTGTTCGATGGCTTTTACGATATTATCGGCGGCTCGTTTTGCTTCGTCTCTCTTCTTGACGAGGATTTGCAATCCTGAATTGTTCCGCATTATTTTTTCATGCACTTTTACAATGGTTTCCGCAATTTTCGTGATGATGCTGTTCCGTTGCAACATAGAGACGGTAGCGTCGATGACATAATCTTCTAACTCTTGCTTTTTGACGGCTTTGCAATCGCAGTCCGCCTTCCCGCGCCGCTTGGAAAGACAGACGTAGTAATAGTGTATCTCTCCGTTTCGCGATGTGCCGCTTTCTCCGCTCATGCGGTGTTTGCAGTTTCCGCAAATGAGCTTTCCCGAAAGTATGTAGTCGAAGATCTCCTTTTTTTCTGCTCGGCGCGATTTTGTTTTCTTGGTTGATTGCGCCCACTTGATTCCATAGCTCCTTTGTAATAATGGGCGGAAAGATGTTGTAGTAAGTCGTTCCCTGATGTTCTACAATGCCTATATACCTTTTGTCGTGTAAGATGATATAGACGTATTTGTGGTTGATATACTTGCCGCATTTGCGACGGACATTCCGCGCTTTCAGGTCTTCGGCAATGGCGACGGCTTTGTAGCCTTGCGCGTATTTCATAAATATCTCGCGCACGATTTCCGCCTCGGCTTCGTCTATGACGTATTTCTTGTCTTTGATGACGTACACGTAAGGCGGATGACCGCCTGTGGCGTTGCCTTTGAGCCAGCTTTCCCGTAAACCGCGGTTTACTTTCTGTTTCAGGGCTTCGGAAAAATATTCGTTAAACCCCTCGATAACTGCAAGGAACAGCTTTCCTTCCGGCGTGTCGGGAATATTCTCCATCGCGGAAACGAGTTCCACGCCGTTGTCTTTGAGTTTCTTGCGATTGACGACCGATTCGTATTTGTTGCGGGCGAACCTGTCTAATTTGTAAACGATGACCGCGCCCCATTGGGCTTTTTTGCTGTCTCGCAGCATTTGCTGAAACGCCGCACGATTGTCGTTTGTTCCCGTGGTCGCTCTGTCTATGTAGCTGTCCACAACGAGTAAATCGTTCTTTTCCGCGAACTGTTTGCATACGCGGACTTGTCATTCGATGGATTGTTCCGACTGCGCGTCGCTGGAATATCTCGCATAAATCACTGTAACATATTTTTATGGATACTTATTTATTGATTATGACGCTTTAGCCGTAATCACAACCTTGGGGCAAATTATTTTTAATAACGATCACTTTTCGTTGATTTTCGAGTTTGTAATTAACTCATATAGTTTTGCCGCTTTAGGATATCCGACTCGGAGCAGTTTTTGTATATCGATTATCGTAACGGTTTTCAAATGTTTAGTTTTTAAAATTGCTTCTTGCAGTAATTTCGGTGAAATCTGAATATCATCTTCTATGGTTTTTTTGTATTCGCATTGTTTAAGCAAATTGCAGAGATCTTCCATAGAGTTACACATTTCGGCGATTTCTTCAAGCGGCGTATTTGGGTCAATCATATTAAACCTCTTTTTTCTTTTTATGATAGCACAAACATTGTACTTTTTTCGGTACATTGATTGTGCTATTCTGTATATAATGAAACTTTTTGCGAGAGGTATTCTATGCACTTAATGGAATTGATTGATAAAAATACAATTACAGTAATCGATTTTGAAACTTCGGGTTTAGATTGTATGCGCGACTATATTATAGACGTCGGTGGCGTAAAAATCGGAGGGTGGAACAAAGTAAAAGGAAAAGACGGGCAGGCTCTGATCGATAAAGGTCACGTTATCGGACAATTTTCTTCTTATGTATTTTGTCCTATACCGCTTCCTGGCGCTATTGTCGATTTGACGGGAATAACAGATGCCGATTTAAAAGATGCGCCCAAAATCGATGTAGTCTTGAAAGAATTAAAAAAGTTTATAGGTGATAGTATTGTTGTAGGGCATAATATTGAATTTGACTGCGGTTTTTTACATACTCACGGCAGCCGCTGCGGTATAGAATTTAACAATCGAAAACTGGATACGATAACGATTGCAAAAACTGTCTTTCGAGATAAGATCTCAAGTTACAGTTTGTCGGTTCTGACAAAAAAGTTCGGCATTCAATATCAGCCGCACCGCGCGCTGAACAATGCTTTTACTGTTGCGCAATTATTTTTGGAATTGGCTCAAAGAGATGACGAAGCTCATTGCGGGTATTGATATTCAGCGGTTTTTTAGCGTCTTTCACTCTTTGTTTTGTAATTAAAAATCGATATAGATACAGGAGGTATTATAATGCATAACTTAAAAAAGAATATCTATGTGGTGGTTGAATTTACGGTTTTAGACCCGCTTTTTGGTGATTTATATGACAGTAAAATTAAGGAGAGATTGAATTTCACCTGCTCTCCGATTGTAGAGATAGCGGCGGTGAAGATACAAAACGGAAAAATATGCGAGCACTATACAAATTTTATCGGATTTAACTGTTTGAAAGCCGAAAACTTATCCAACGACGCGGAGTGTATGTCGCGTTATGGTATTACCCCTGCTCATCTGATAGGAGCTCCGTCTTTGAAAAATGCAGTTGAAAAGTTTTATAATTTTACACAGGATTGTATAATTCTTGTGAGACATAAAACATCCTCGTATAATACATCTTTTGACATTTTTCAAATGTATGCAAAATCATTCGGATACATTTTTAACAATCCCGTATTTGGTATGACGGATATAGTTCAGGCGGCAAAAATCAAAGAGATGTTTGAAGATAAAGAACAAAACATTGATTATACCGATATATTGTGTATTGCAAAAAATCTTGGTCACGCACATTTTTGGACGGATACATTTGCCGATTACGATATATTTTTCAATCCGGACAGCAAAGAATCTTTTGATAAAGGCAGAGACGATCCGTTAAGTTGGGCGATTGCCTTTGCGCGGCTTTTTATTGCAATTAACGATTTTGAAGACAACTCGCTTGAAGAAATTAAAGATGATAACGTATGCCCATTTTAAAATTGAGGAGCAAGGATAAATTGATACTACAGATTGAAAACAGAAAAACGATTGAAAAAATAGCGCAAAATCCTTTTTTATCGGATATTGCAGTTATAAGTATCTGTGATTTTGGTTGCAGTTTTGCGGAAATGATTTATAAGCCGGATTATTTATTATGCGTTCAATTTGATGACGTCGGGGAGGAAATATTTGAAGATATTTTAGGGAGAAAGCCTACGCCGCAGGAAAAACGATCGATCGAAAAAAAGTATCATATGATAACGGAGCGTCAAGCTATGGAGATCGTTGAATTTTATTTTTCCATCAGAGACAAAGTAAAAACGCTTATTTGTCAATGTGAGTATGGTGAATCGCGGAGCGTAGCGGTCGCTGCGGCGATCTCCGAATTTGAAAGCCGAGAAGGATTGCAATATTTTATCGATGAAAAATATTTTCCTAACAAACTCGTCTTTCGAAAAGTATTTGCTGCATTGCGGTCTGTTTATGATTTGCATTATTAAAGCAAAAATCCTCTCGTGATTTACGGGAGGATTTTTGTATATTACAAATCAGGAAAAGGATATTATCTTAGCAAGTTTTTTATCGTTTCAATTAAAAACTTTTCATATTCAGCTTTATCGTTATGGAATCTGTTCTTCAATGCATTCGCCCTAAATGCGGGATGATATGCGCAAATATATTTTATGGTGCCGTCGTCGGTAACATCGGTTACGGTGCTTATCCTATGTTCTTCCCATTCTTTTAGTGGGGCGGGCTCATAAAACTTATCGTATATTTTTCTCAATTCTTCTTTTATACTCGTGCCGTACCAACCATTAAAAATTACAATCGTTGGTTGCGTTATTTTTATTTCTTCTTCCAACAGTTTTGTGCTTACAGAGTGTAAATTAACTCTATCCGTGTAAGTAAGTGCGCAACATTTAGTATTATCCTCTTTCAGTGCAAATATTTTATCCAAATTGTTCCAAATAATTGCAGTATTTCTTCCTATGTTGTAAATCGAATATATGCGTTGCCAAAAATTCGTATTAAATGGTTTTCTCCTCGTATAAAGCGCATAAAACCACGTTGCAAAATCACGGTATTCTTCGGTGTTGTATAAGTGGTCAATGTCTTCGCTATTTAGAAAAATATCCTTAAATTTTGTTTGCGACAATATTAAATCACGATGATATAGTCTAATATCGTTATAACTATTTGAAGACCATGCGGGAGCAGCTTCTGCCCAACCGTATCGCTTACCACAACCCCACTTGCCGTAACCTTCTTCACCAACAATCATAATTCTATTTTCAGATTTTTTCCATTCTTTTGGAACATAGAAATAGTAAGGATTAGAATATCTATCGTCTTCCAATAGATAAGGATGCGAACTTCTAAGTTCATAAAGCCACTTTTCATATACCGTTGTCAGCTGCGACATATATGGATCAGCATTTATTTCAGCATTCCATTTTTCGTACAGTGCTTTCAATTCATCATTCAAACAATCACTATTTTTCATCTATTTTTCCCTCCGAATATAACTTACTCATTTCATTAATGTCCGATTTAACCTGTTCCACAAGGCTTTGAGGTGATAACAGTTTAACATATTTTCCGTATTGAAGCAACCAAAAACGCATAGCTGAAGGGCTTGCGGTTAGCGAAAATTTGTAGTTTCCGTCGCTCATGTCAGTTATAACTACATTACGTCCAAACGTATCGATCACGTTGTCAATCATATGTGCGGCACAGTTAGCTGTTATAAATTCTATTCGTTCGGGTTTATCTGAATACATAAACGGGAAATAACTATCGATTTTGCCTAAATTGATTCCTTGTTCACAATTTCTGACTGTATTCAATGGCCTGGAGTCCTCTTGTAAAATTTCGATATCGCTCATTCTGTCAAGTCGGATAAAAGCAAGGTTTTCGTACCTATCATAATTACTAGCCAAATAATAGTGTCCGTTCTTCAAAAACAACCGATACGCACTGATTTTGGATTTTTCGGGTTTATTCTTGCGTTTGCATTTATCAGAATCAAAGTAGTTGTAGAAAAACAAAAGTTTCTTTTCCTGTTCTATCGCTTCGCAACAAAGTTCAATATTATAAAAATAGTCGCAGTTTTCATCCTTTTGCCAATCGTCGAGATTTGTTACATGCTTAGCGAAACTTTTAAAGTACTTACCACCTTCCGCCGTGAGCTTACCTATGATTTCTTTTGTATGCGTCTTGCAGATATTGCGGTTGGATAAAACCGAGTCGATGAGCAAGCGCAGTTCGCCCGGTTCAAATTTGCGCGAAGCAAAATAAATGCCATCGCTATCTCTAACGATATCATAACCTGCCTGTTGCAAAAAGTCGATATTTCGCGCAACGGCTTTGCGTTCGCACTCTATATCGTATTGCACTTTGAGCAACGAGATAATGTCATTTTGCCGAAGTTTATGATCGCAGTTTGAAAATTCTTGTAATATCTGCAAAATGCGTAATATCAATAACTTTTTTGGTTCAAATGTTTCCACGGCTATTCTCCTTGTATAATCTTTAAGATTCTTTTGCCGCAATCTCGGAAGCTTTAACAAAACATTGTTTTATCCAAATAAAAACATATCAAAGGCAAATTACCTGTTTATTCTCTTCCTTTTCGTAATGATAATAACATACTTCTTGTACCGAAAAGAGTACAAATATTTTAACATAATTTCATTATGGCGTCAATGTGGGAATACTTAAATTCTACTCTTTTGGCATATATGTTTCTTTCAATTGCTTTATCGATAACCATTTGGCACCGTGGCGTGTGCTTGGCAAAGACAAGTGCGGCTTTTAGGCATTGTGGTGCGGCTGTCGCCGCACCACAAACCTTCGCGCTTCGCGCTCGGGCGCCGCAGCCAAGCACACGCCTTACTGCCATTTGATAAAATTTACACATTTTGGAGGAAGTATGAAGTACATAGATTGGCTTAATCAGTGGCTGGAAATTTACATCCGTCCGTCCGTTAAAGTGCGGACTTATGAGCGGTATAAGCTTATTATAGAGCAACATATCAAAGACAAAATCGGCAATTTTGATTTGGACGATCTGTCTCCGCTTGTCCTACAATCGTTTATTACAGGGCTTTTGCAAAACGGCAATCGCAAAACTGGGGCAGGCTTATCTGCCAACAGCGTAAATGCCGCTATCTCCGTCATCCAAAGTTCGCTGAAAACGGCGCGCCTGTTGGGACTGACAAAAGAATATACGGCAGATAAACTCAAACGCCCGAAACTCAAAGAAAAGCCTGTGGAGTGCTTTACCCTCGCCGAGCAGAAGCGGATAGAGCAAGCCGTCATGAATGGTAAAAAAGATAAACTGTACGGCATTATTCTTTGCTTGTACAGCGGTTTGCGTATCGGAGAACTCATTGCTCTGCAATGGTGCGATATAGATTTTGGGAAAGGAATCCTGACTGTTTCCAAATCCTGCCATTACGGCAAGGATGGGCTTGTCATAGACGAGCCAAAAACCGCGACTTCCCGCCGCGTGATACCGTTACCAAGACAGTTGCTGCCCATTCTCAAAAGCATAAAGAAAAAGAGCGATTCGCCTTTCGTGGTATCGGCAAACGGAAGTACTGTATCCGTCCGCTCCTATCAACGAAGTTTTGAATTGCTCCTGAAAAAGCTGAATATTCCGCACAAGGGCTTTCATTCCTTGCGGCACACGTTCGCCACCCGCGCCTTAGAGTGCGGTATGGACGTAAAAACGCTTTCCGAGATCCTCGGTCACAAGAACCCGGTCGTTACGCTTAACCGCTATGCTCACTCTCTTATGGAGCATAAAGCAGACATGATGAACAGGCTCGGGAAGCTACTATAAAATGTACACCGAATATTGTATTCAATGAACAAATCGAAGCAGGAAGTTCATAAAATAAAAGATTTATGAACATTCCAAAGACCTATTTTCCTAAATATAATCTCAAATACTTGCAGCTTTGTTTACAGTCTGATATAATATAGAGTAAGGAAGTTCATTGAATACAATAATTGATGAACGTTTCGTGATAGAGAATGTTCATCACATAAACGTTAAGATTGGGAATCTTTTATCCGATTTTTGCGCTGAAGACAATGGAGTACGGACACTGAGTAATTTTATGCTTCGTCCCCGTTTCAGACATTATCCATATGTTTTTTGAAAGTTTCAGTCCTCATCGTTCGGCTTCGGAGAAAAGTTTTGAACGGAATTTATCCATATCGGAAGCTGCACCTGGAACAAAAATATTGTTAATGCAAACAACAGGAGATTTTTTGAGCAACGGCACATATAATAAATTGCCTGAGCCCTAAGTGAAATTAATTCGTATAATAAAATGAACGATAAAAAAATAAAAGAAACAGCAGAAGGTGATCCGGATGGAAAAACAGTCAAAAAAGAAACTCACAAAGGGGGATATCATCTGCATTGTCATTCTCGCGGTGCTGGCAATCATATTGATTCCCATATTTGCGATTAATTTTACGCTGATAATTAAGGGTAGTATCCGCCCCGAGGTGCCGCCCGATGTGTTCGGCATTGCGCCGATGGCGGTTACGACGGGTTCAATGGAAGGAGACAGGGAGGATGGTTTTTCCGAAGGCGCTCTCATTTTTGTAAGTATTTTAGATGATTCAGAAAAACAACGTCTTTCAGAGGGGGATATAGTCACTTTCCGATTGGACAGAACATATGTTACGCATCGTATTGAATCGGTTGTGCGCGGAGCAGACGGTTCTGTCGTCTCTGTAATTACACGCGGCGACGCCAATAATACCGACGATGGAGCTATCCCTTTGGAGAACGTGATCGGTCTTTGTACGGGCAGTGTTGCAGGTGCTGGGAGTTTCGCAATGTTTATGCAGACGCCGCTTGGCATTGTAATCGTCGTCGGGATACCTATCCTGCTGTATATCGTGTATGATGTGACCCGTATCACCATCTATAACCGCCGCGTAAAGGCAGATGCAGAAACGGATGCGGATAGCGAAAAAGACAAAGAGATACGTAGGCTGCAACAGTTGCTTGCGGAAAAGGAGAGCGGGGTTACATCTGTACAGGAAGACGGACAAGACACGCCGCTGTCTGAGGCGGATTCGGCAGAGGGCGGCTCCGATAAGGCGGAGCACGCTGATCAGAACTGAAACGGGTTGGACGGTTGTTTCCGCTGCAGGTTTGCCAGCGGCGGAACGGAAAACATGGTACGCAGTGCGGCGGTGCCACATACGTTGCGCTTTGTATATTATAAATCTTTTTGGAGGATAAAATGGTTAAAAAGAAAGGGATTGTTTCCAAACTCATTCTCGGACTTTTTGTGCTGACGGCGATCAGTTTCTGTTTCCTCGGCAGAACGTTTGCACGCTACACGAGTGGCGGTACCGGATCGGCGACGGCCGATATTGCAAAGTGGAGTGTCACATTTGCTCAGCCGGAGTCTCAGCCGGTGAAACTCGGCATGATTTCTCCCGATGATACGGCTTATAACGGAGAGACGCATCAGGCGACTCCTCGTTCCCATACCGGCGATAAGGTGCTGGTCGCAACGATCACGAACGAAAGCGCAGTGGAAGCCGATGTGACGATCGAAATCGGCGGCATTACGTTAAGTGGTTTTGACGGCGCATGGGGTGCCGGATATACGGCTTCAGAAACACCGGACGGCTCTCCTTCGGCGGAGCAGGCTGTCAAATTGTTCAGCATCAAACTTTATTATGATGCAGATGATCTGGATACAAACAGTTCCGATGCAGCTACAGACGAAATTACGAGCGGCAAAACAACTATCACGCTCGGCGTCGGAAGCGAAGCGACTACTGTCCTGAATATTTTTGCAGAGGTCACCTGGACTTCCGCCGACGCAACGTTGCAAAGCAATTCTGACGCGCTGGATACTTGGGTCGGCCAAAACATAACGGGGCTTGCAAGCACACTTACGTTTACGGCAGTACAGGGGTCTGAACAGCCCTCTGCATAATTGCGGAAAAGTTTTGGCAGCAGGTTCAGACGGAAAGTAATATCAGTCGGAAAGCTTGTATATAACGGGATATTTATCATATAGCTGCGAACCCGGAAGGGATGTGGCGCCGCGGCGCGGGGATATGATTCGGGCAGAAGAGATTTGGCGGATAGTTTTGTTCTGAAAAGGACGGCAGTTCTCCGTTGAGAAGTTTGAGAGAATATCCTGCGCCCGTATATTACGCAGGCAAATATACGGGCGCTATACAAGAATTTGCCATGTAATTTGAAAGACAACCGCGGACCGACAGGAAAGCGGCGCGGGGGATGAGAAAATATCTTGAAGCGAGGTCAACCATGTCTGTAAAAGATCCTTTTCAAGAGAATGGAAAGAGAGATGAAAATATGCGGAACGAGACGCCTTTTGATGCCGATGAGAACGCTGAGGTAAAAAAAGAAACAGTGCGTGCAGAAATGCTGCGCAACAATGAGGAAACTGAAACAGAAAATCAGCCGCATAAGAAAGCAGGCCGTGGCGAGGACGAACGATTCAATCGGCTTCCCTCAAAAGGCAAGACTTTTTCGCAGCGGATGAGCAGTGCGGGGTATATAACAGGGCGGCAGTACGATATTATCAAAAATGAATTGCTGAGTTATTATTCGGGTCTGACGGGAAAAGGCATCCGCGTCAAGCTTTCTAAAAGGGGAGAACTATTTTTATTTGGCAGAAAAACACTCGCATTTTTGCGTGTTTCGGGGACCACATTGCATCTGTTTTTGTCGCTGGTTCCTTCCGAATACTCCGAGAGCAGGTATCATCATAAAGATATGTCGGGAACGGCGCGCTATGCGCGCTGCCCGATGATGTTGCGTCTGACTTCTGACAGGCAGATACGTCATGCACAGGAACTAATCGGTATATTGATGCGCAAAAACGGGCTTGAAAAAAATCCACACTATGTTCCCCGGGATCAGGCAAATGTATTCGGAAAACCGCAACAGATAAGAATGCACCGGGGTACGGCGCAGAAAGATGCGGAAAATGCCCGGCTCGTCGGTAGGTCTTTTATCTCCGGGGGAGCGGAAGTCATGGCCGAGATTGCCGCAGGGGAACCGCTTCGGCCGCAGGAGATTCCCCCGGAGGCGATTAAGGCGAAACTTCCCCGCCGGGCAACGGTCTTTGACCGATTTGGGGAAAAGATCGGGCATTTGCGCCACAGTGAATGGTTTGATGAAGAACACAATGTACAAGGCGTGTTCCGGGAGCAGGGTGAAGGGGTTCTGTATTACCCGAATGGCAGCGTGGAAGCGTTGGCTTATCTTGACGGAAACGGAAACTTGCTTACCGCCAATCATCAACACGTCGCTACACTTAAACGGCCGCTTGTGCTTTTGATTTGGATACTTATCGCAATTTGTGTGGTGTTCGCCATCCTGTCTGTCTTATTCGCATCCTTTGCCGTGTCGAAATCGGAAGTTCCCTATGTGCCGACTGTTTTTATTACCGACGAAAATAAAACGCATTGGAATGAACAGGAAAATTTGGACGTATTTTATAACAAACAATTCGGAGACTCGGTTATAGCGCCCGGTATGAGAGGGGCGTATTACTTTCTGTTCGAAAACGTGAACAAAGACGCCGTTGAATTTTCGTTGGATTTTTCCGAAAAAAATGAACACGGCATAGGATTGGTATATCGTCTGATTCGAGATGGTGATCCCGTCATGCGTACGGAAGAGTTTGTTTCAGCAGAGGAACTCGGCGTGGAAGGGTTGACGCTGGAAGCGCATTCAACTGCGCGTTTCGAATTACAGTGGTATTGGATACACAACGACGAGGCTGATACTGCTGCCGGCGCGGCAGGAGCCGTTTATACTCTGACCATTCGTCTAACGGCTTCCGTCGTTGGACGGTAGAAACGGATATCCGAATAAAAAATAAAGCAACATGAAAAAAGTATTCCGCATTTTTACGGTTGCCGTACGGGCGCTGCTCCTCGCTGCAATCGCACTGCTGTTGATATACAATATCTATACTTTGATTGCGCGCTATGCCTATGGGAAAAACATTCCTACTATATTCGGTTTCGGTTGCGCCGTTGTGGAAACGGGCAGTATGGAACCTTCAATCAGCGCAGGCGATCTTATTTTTATACAAGAAAAAGAGCAGTATTTTGTTGGCGACATAATCACTTTTTTCGATTCGTCGCACAATGAATATGTCACACATCGTATCATCTTTACGAGCGAACAGGGATATGTGACCAAGGGGGATGCGAACAGCGGGCAGGATCTTTTCACAGTACCGCAAGGTGCAGTTATCGGAAAAGTGATCGGCGTTTGGGGCGGAGGCGGTTCGGCCGTTGTATTCTTACAGACGCCGACGGGAATATTTACACTTATACTTTCGGCTGCGGCAGTTTGGGGTATAACTACGGGTGTTTCATTTATGATCTGCCGGGTGCAGAAAAAAGGGCAAGATACGTCGGACATTTCTCCAAATGATCCTAAATCAGACGAGGAAGCATGATTGGCGTTATAGCTGCTCGGACGCCGTTGCTGGTTGTATATTTCAGGAGGCTTATGGGAAAGGAAAGCAAAATAAAAAAATACCCGATACTCCGTTATTTGAGTTATCTGGTTATTGTCAGTATTCTGCTCACGGGCGTAAGTTTTGCCCGCTATACGGGTGCATCCAGCGGTAATGTCGACGCAACGCTCAGCAACTTTGTCTGTTCTTATGAAATTTCCGATGCTTCCTCCTTGATTTTTTCAAATACGGATTTCTGGCTGGAACTGGACGGGGGAAAGCAAAGCGCGACCAATACGGCCCGCACCGTTCGGTTCGATATTGCAAATTACATGCAGAGTGAAGGACGGGTAGACCGCATCAGCAGTGTGGCATTGCAGAGTACGCTGCGCTTTTACGCACCGGGAGACTTTATCGGCAAGCTTGCCGTACAAGTACTGCAGGCGGATAGAAGCACGGGCAGCGATATATATAGAGCTGTCACCCCTCAATATGTGCTGGGCGACCTCATTTATAAAGTGAACGATGTGAATGGCAAATACGAGCAAACAGACTTGTTTGCCTCGGATGTACGTACGATTGAAACAAACAAGTCAGTAAACTACAGCGACCGCACCGATGGACTTATCGGCGAAGAAATCGCACAATTGGAGCAGCAACTTTCCGTCACGGGCGGCTTTACGGGCACGTCAGACGAACACACGGGTGTGATACGTGCAGAGGCGAAAAACGGAACGGCACTATCCGTTACCTCAACTATGCAGACGGCACATTATTCCGTCGGGTTTATGCGTACAGAGACCCATTCAGGGAGCACAGAGGTGGGCGGAAATATTTCTTCTGGAACGATGGCTCCGATTTTATATATTGATTGCGAGCAAAGAGTGCCTTTTTACACGCTGGATATCACGCTTCCACAGATGTATTTTGAGGCGGCAACGGCGCAGAGTAAGACGTTTGTTCTGTGCATTACGGTAATTGCGCGTACGCAGGATAATGATTTTGCCGCGGTTTGGGGGGAAGATAATGCGCCGGCGGTTATCGGAGGCGCCAAAAGTTGGGATGAGTTGCTTATAACGCCGTCTTCAGATGACAATTATACCCTGAACGATGCGAAAGTGACGGGTTATCATTTTATGCGCGAGCTGCCCGTCTATGATCTAAACAGCGGCGAATTATTGCCAATCGGGACAACGTCTGTCAAAGTTACCAAGACGTATGACTATGCGGGAGGTGCTGTTCTTGCCTATGAACATGTGGCGCCCATATCAAAACTACCTGGCTCTGCTTCTGTCGACCATACCATTGATTTTTATCGATATGTTGGAGGTGAAATGAGCGATGCCGAACCGGATTATAACGCGGTAACAAAAATTAATGGTTATGAGAGCGGTAGTTATAACGAAGAGGACGCACTATACGGGCTTTGCTCTAACAATGGAGAAAGCGGTTATATTTGGTTTTCGGAGCTTTCTGATGATCCATACTACGACACATATAAACAGCAACTGAGCAGAGATGATCCTGTTTATGTTTTTTCCGAGGCTCTCAGCAAGGGGTACTCGTCGACACTCAATGTTCTGTTCGTACAGATGTCCGAAAACCCGTCTGTATCGGGAGGTGCAGCATGAACGGTCTGAAAAGGAAATACGCTATATTCGGGCTTGCTGTGTTGCTGCTCATTCAAATCAGTCTGCTCGGCGTCCTGTTCACGAAAGCACGTTTTGAAGAGGAGGCGAAGTCTGGGTCCTGGATCTATGACGGTAACATGGAATATATTGTTGCCGAACAGGTTGAAGTCCGGTCAGTCGAGGAGCTGATTGCGTCCATAGAAAACGGCTATTCCAACATCAAAATCGCCGACAGCGTGGATAATCCGCTTATCATCACCTCGGGAGTGACCGACGTAGGGGCAGATCTTATCCTCGATCTGAACGGGCACGAGATCCAGCGCAATAACCGTGAGCCTATGCTTAACATTGAAAACGGAGTCCGTCTCACCATCATCGATACTTCCGTTCGGCAGGACGGTTCTTTCTACAACCCGGTGGGCAGTGTTTTACAAATCGGCGGCGGAACGCTTACTGTTGCGGCGGGCGATTTTATCAGCGGCCCGAAAAAGAGCGAATATGCCCATTTCAACGGCACAGAATGGACAGCAAAAAGCTCTGTCACAAGCAGTGACGGCCTGTTTACCCTCGGTGGCGAGGGTGGCTCCATCGGCACGACAGAGGCGGCCGTCTCGCTTTATATTAAAAGCGAAAATAGTTATAAGGAAACAACCGCAGCCATGCCTGTCATCGACCCGTATATTACAGATGTACAATATACTGTCGGGGAAGAGAACCAACAACATTGGTTCGTCAACGGCAACATGTATTTTGACGAAAATCCGAATTTCGGCGCCGCTTACGGCGGGCAAATACTTGGCGACACCTATCTCTATCATGTGATAGACGACAGTTCCGTCGCAGGAACGACGATTGCGGCGAGCGGCTCGGCCGACTTTTACTATACATATCGTGTTTTGCGCACTACGGATACGGACGGAAAGCCCTCGTATATATATACGGAAAGCTCAACGGGTGAAAACGTGTTTACCGTTACGGTATATGGGTATAAGAATGTAAAAGGGACAGCGAATAAGGACACCAAATATGCCACAGTTAAGATGCTGGCGGGCAACATGTACGCGCGTGGCGGATCGTACACGACCAACTTCGGCACGGGCGATTCTTATGGTATATACGTATCGGGCGGCTATATGGCAGTGGAAGCGGGTGTTTTCGATGCGATCGAAGGAGGCGTGTGCATCGAATGCGCCTATACCGAGATCAGCGATGAAGAATATCTGCGTGTTGCTGGCGGTAGTTTCTACTCCGACAACGGCGATACAATCCGCGTTTCCGGCGGCAGAATGGAGGTTTCCGGCGGCGAATTTTTCAAGGACAGCACCGTTACCGCAAGTCAAGGTGAAAATAATTCCGCCATTATTCGCGTGACGATAGGGAAACTCACGGCGGCGGGTCCCGACGCGCAAAAACTTGCCTTTTCTTTGACGGGCGCATATCAGTACGGCGTGTACGCGCAGGGCGGTACGGTCAGCATTGAAAACGCTGCGTTTACTTTCGCCGAAAACGACACGGGGAACAATGTCGGTGTGTATGCCGACGGCGCGGCGACCACGCTCGCGGATACCGACATTTATATTGAAGGTGTAAACGGCAGCGGCAACTTTGGCGTAAATGCGGCGGCGAATATTACTTTGAACGGTACCTGCAATATAGAGGTAGCAGGCAGATCTTCGGGCGGACTGCTCGCACAGGGCGGCAATATCACCTATTCAGGCGGCGACGAGGATGATACGCTGACTGTGGCGCTTGCAATGAGAAGTGACGACTTTGTTCTCGACTCCCTCGCAATCGCAGCGCTCAACGGCAGCATTACTTTGGCAGGAAATGTTAAAGTCGATACAGACGGGCTGGGGGTCGTTGTATGGAATACGCAGGACTCGCATGCTGCAGGTAACAAAATTTCCCTTACCAAAGGCACTCTTACGATCGGTTCTGCGGAAAACCGCACGCGCGCGACGGCGCTGTACGTCAGCGGCGGAGACGTCGAATTTTTCCAAAACACCACAGTCGAAATTACATCGGAAGCCGACGAAAATTGTTATGTCCCGTCGGAAAACAAAAACATGTACATGTTCGACGGCGTATATGTACAGGGAGGCTCACTCAAAGCGTACGGCATATTCAATGTCACACACGCCGGGGTGGATAATGACTACCAATACGAGTACGATGATTCTGTGACAAACAGTGACGGGGGTAACGGTGCTGATCTATATTTGGAATTTGAGATAAAAAGTTTTGCAGTTCGCGTCGAAAGTTCGGTAAATACGTCTTCAGAGGTTACAATCATTGCCGGCGAAATTATGAATACGATCGGCGGCGGTTTGTATGTTGGCGGCGGCGAAGTTATCCTCGGCGATGAAAATGGCAACGGACCTACAATCCAAACGTCCGGAACGGAAACATATAATAGTTATACGGCAAAGGTCTTTGAAGAAGGATGGCTTGGTGGGGGTAGTTGGAATGAGAGTCGGCTGGAGTATATCCCGTTTACCGGCGCAGATGAAACATGGAATTACAAAATCAGCAAAACAGGCGGTCATGCTGTACAGGTCGCCGGCGATACAGAAACAAAACTTACCGTTAATTCGGGTTCTTATTCCGCGGTAATGGGCAACGGGATCCTTGTCAGTAGCGGAGAAGTCTATATCAAAGGCGGTGAATTCAGCGGTGCAGACAGTTATCCTAATTCTATAAACAGTGATCCTAATTCTACAAATAATAATACTGCCATGGCCGGCGCAGCGGCTTCATATGGTTTTAAAATGTATGGAGGAAAGATTACCGTAGAGGGTGGTACTTTTAAATCTACCGGCGGGGGTGCATTTATTATGGGAATGGCCGATGCGCCTGCCACAGCAGATATTCTGAACGCTACTTTTGAGGCTGGCGGAACGGCAGGGTTGTCTGTCTACCGTTATGCGACCGTAAACATGGGTCAACAGCATCGTAATGATATGGACAATATAACGATGAGCGGCAAGTCTAATGCTATCAGTATAGAGAATACCGGAAATACTTCCGGAACAGCCGTAAATATTTATTACGGGGACTATACGGGCGCACAAGACGGCATTTGGTATGGGGAAAAATCATCCGGTCTTACCATTATGGGAGGAACATTTACCGCAGACATTGCCAATAGCGATGATGCACGCTCAGGATTATTTTTTGATGTAAAACCAGACGAAGGTAAAGTTAAAATTTCAGACGGTACTTTTGTGGGAAACAGTTCTGAAAAAAGAGGTGGTTTTGCATGGCAAACTCCTTATTATACAAATGGTGCAATCGGTGCCGATTGTACTCTTAGCGAATGGAATATTTGGAGCGGCGTCGGAGCAGATATTCTTGTAACCGATATCATTGCTTCAGGCTGTTATGCTCACTGCGAAGAAGGTTTTGAGACGGGTGACTATGATTCAAATAACAGAAATAGATTGGGTGAAAGTTTAGCCGGTGCAAATAAAATTATTGTGAATGATTCTGTTATATGAGCGTAGCAACAGTTTTCACGGTTCAGGCAGGTGATGCTTTACAGTAAAATAGCCGCAATCAAAACGATTGCGGCTATATATTTGTGTTAAAGGTCAATATTGCCCGATATATCTTGTATATTTATATATTTATCGCGGATGCAAGCCCTACGCGATTTGATCGCCGTCTTGCTTGCCGCAAGGAACAGTGCCACTTCACTCAATTTCATACCGCCTAAATAGCAGTTCAAAACGTCGTTCTCTTTCTGCGTCAGGTGCATAGCCTCGACTATCTCGTCCGCTTTCGTATAGTCTGTTTCTTCGAAATAGTCTATATTCACGGACGGCGCTTTCTTATTATCGTAGACGTCTATATCTTTGCTGTTTGCGGCTTTCCTGCGGAAGTTAAGGATATACAAATCTACCACGCCGTAGCAGGCATTCTTGATGGTCACGTTCTTACGGTATTTTGTATTGCCGTAGATTTCGGATACATACCTGCCTTTGAACTGTAAAAGAAAACATATAGCCGCCTGTACGCAGTCGTAACCGTCCGATACGATGTAGCCGGGTTCGTTCATATGGTGGAAGTCCCTAATAAGACCGTTAAACAGCCTTTCAGCGACTTTGTAATTGTCATAGGCGAATACCGTTCGCAATGCGCGGAGTGCGATCATCTCGCCCATAAGCTGCACGTTCTCGTCCGAGATAGGTTCGGCAAAGAGTTCGTAATCGCTGTTGTACTTACCGTTGGAATGTTCGTAAATAATTCTCATAAGTGGATACCTCCGAAATTTTACTGCCGGGGTTCGGCAGCGGCGGAGGAGCACCGGGCGAGGTATCCTGAAAATTATCAAAACTTACATTTAACAGAAGTCAACGGACAACGAAAAATTATTGCGTGGGTGTATAGATAATTCAGCATATGAAAAAAGCCGAACAGGATATCCTGCTCGGCTTATGGTTTAGAAGAAATATGAAAGTTATAAGCGATAATTTTTCGCGTTGACTTCTGCGAGGACTGTGCTACGATAGCCACAACGAACCCGCAAAATTTCGGAGAGTATCACCCCAAACGGAGAATGATACCGAAGAAATCTCTTGCAAAAAATAATACGAACCTCGAATCGTCTTCTTGGTTCGTATTATTCCGATGTGGTGCCCAAGGCCGGACTCGAACCGGCACGGTGTTGCCACCGAAGGATTTTAAGTCCTTTGCGTCTGCCGTTCCGCCACTTGGGCAAATTCTGGAGGCACCACCCAGACTCGAACTGGGGGTAAAGGCTTTGCAGGCCTCTGCCTTACCACTTGGCTATGGTGCCGTTATAAGTATATATGCGGTAACGCGGGCAGGGGTTCAAAAAAATGGTGGGAGCTACAGGGCTCGAACCTGTGACCCTCTGCTTGTAAGGCAGATGCTCTCCCAACTGAGCTAAGCTCCCACAATACCGCAAGTCGCTAATTACCGACAGCTTTTATAGTTTACCAAAACATTGAAAAAAAAGCAAGAGATTTAACAGTGTTTCTGTGAAAAAATTTAGGTTAATTTTATTTTACGGTTTTATATTCGTTTTATGATATTAAAAACGGGCAATAAAAAAAATTTTAATCTTAATTCGACTTCCTATAAAGCCTGAAAAAATTTAAAATTCTGTCGTGGCGTTTTTTTTGAGGTTTTACGACTTAATTCGCAATTTTGCCGTGCGTAATTTCTTTTCCTTTGCATACAATATTTACGAAGAGGAAGTTATGTTCGAAATTAAACTGACCGTGAAAGCCGAAAATATTTGTTGGCTTAAGGACAAAGAAGACAATATAAAAACAGCAGTGGAAAGAGCGGGTGGCGCGTTTGATTGCGGAGATTCTTACGGAAACCGTGAAATCGTTATTTCATGCGATAACCGTAATAAGGAAACAGTAGTAAAGGGAATCAAAGCCTTTATATCCGATATTTACTGTAACGAACTTAAACGCGCGTATTTTCTGAAGCGTTTAAGGCTTCCCATGCTTAAGGGATTAAGAAAGGAAATTTTAATAAGAACGCTTACGGCGTTCGACCGTGAACGCGACGCCGAATTGGTCGCAAGTTTGCTGAGACTTGAAAAACAATTTTCAATAGACGGCTTTTATTACTTCAGACTGCGCGAACTTAACGAAAGATGGCATGAAATTGCCGAGCTCACCGAGGCAAACTTAATGCTGCTGTACGATGAGAGTGCGCTTAATCTTTTGTTAAAATTTCTCTTAAGCGCAGTGGCGCCAAAATCCGAAACCGTAAGGATTTTGCAAAAATCGGGCGGGTATATCATTAAAGCCAGCGACGTGCCCATAAAAGCCGACAATATTCTTTCCGCGGGAGAATTGATTTTAAACCTTGTGGATATTGCTCCGATGGAGATAGTGCTTGAAAACAAAATAACGGATTGTTCGCTTTTGATGAAGTTAAGCGAAATTTTCGACGTAAAAGACGCAAATAATACATTATCTTTTTGCGAAAATCTTCAGTAAAGGGAAAAATCAGTTGCAATATTTAAATGGTTGTGCTATCATAAAGAAGATATAAAATTCAAGGAGATTTAAAATGAAAGGATCACTTCTTATGGGCGCAATGACCGCTCAACAGATTATTTTGATTGTAGTTGTCGTTTTGTTGGTCGTCGCGCTTATAGTTCTTCCCATGTTTACCAATAAAAAGCGCCAGAAGGCAATTCAGGAGCTGCACAATTCCATTTCGGTTGGCGATACGGTAAAGACGGTAGGTGGCATTGTGGGTAAAATCGTTGCCATAAACGAAATTAACGCCGTCGATAAGGAGTTCGTGCTGGAAACCGGTCTTGACGGAAGCAAATCCACGATGGTTTTCGATTTCAACGCCATTTATCAGGTTGTGTCTAAATCGGGTGCAAAGCCTGCTGTTTCTGAGGTGAAAAACGTTGAGGCTGCTGTTGTAGAGCCGGAAGAGAAGCCCGCGGAAGACAAATCCGACGAAAAATAAAACGATAACAAATAATTACCCGGATTTAAAGTTCTAAACAATAATATCCTTCTCATATAATTACAATGTAATTGTGAGGAGGATTTTTTTATGCATTCCAATGAAACCGCCGTAGAAAAAAGGCATTATATTCTGGAAATGGTAAAAGCGCTTATAATGTCGCTTATAATTACCCTTTTGCTTGTTTTGATTGCGGCATTTGCTATCAAACTTTTTAATATACCCACCGACAGCATTATAATTATCAATCAGGTTATAAAAGGATTATCGATTTTTGTTTCCGCGCTTGTATGCTTTAAACTGCCGTCATGCGGTTTTATAAGGGGAATAATACTCGGAATACTTTATATTCTCTTATCATTCGTAGTATTTTCGCTGTTCAATAACGAATTTTCTTTCGGCATAGGTCTTCTTAATGACGTTACTTTGGGTGCGGTTACGGGACTTATCAGCGGAGTCATTGCCGTTAATTTAAGAAAATAATTTTGCTTTTAACGAGAGTCTGCGCAAAACACTTGCAAAAACTTATGTATTGTAGTATAATATTTACAAAAATTTGCGGAGGCTTAGCCAATTATGAAACACATTAAAGTTGTTGCCAAATCCACCATTTGCAGAGACAAACACACCGGTTGCGGTGAATGCCAGTCAAGCTGCCAGTCTGCTTGCAAAACAAGCTGCACCGTGGGCAATCAGTCTTGCGAACAGAAAATCAACCGTATCGAAAAAGAAGACAACAGATAAGTAATGGTTCACGCGTTTGACTGTCTGGGTCACAGCTTTTTGTTGGACGTTGAAAGCGGTTCGGTATTCATTGTAGATTCGCTGACAAAGGCTTTAATAGAAAAACACAATTCTCCCGTTGATTATTCAAAGGGGGAATTTTCCCGTTATACGGCAACCGAAGTTGCGGAAGCCAAGGAAGAAATAGACGCTCTTATTAAAGAGGGAGTTCTCTTTTCGCCCGAGCCTCCGCACAAAAAACCCGAATATGCGGGAGTTATAAAAGCAATGTGTCTTAATATCTCGCATATGTGTAATTTAAGATGCGAGTACTGTTTTGCGGACGGCGGCTCTTACAGCGGCGAGATGACTAATATGAGTTTCGAAGTCGCCAAAAACGCCGTTGATTTTCTGGTTGCCGGAAGCGGCGGAAGACGCAATCTTGAAATAGACTTTTTCGGGGGAGAGCCTCTTCTTAATTTTGACGTTGTAAAGCGTACGGTAGCTTATGCGCGCGGGCTGGAGAAAGAAAAGAACAAAAATTTCCGTTTTACCATTACCACAAACGCCATGTTGCTTGACGATGACGCGATTGACTTTTTCAATAAAGAAATGTATAACGTCGTCGTCAGTATAGACGGAAGAGAATGTGTACATAATTCGGTAAGGAAAACCGTTACGGGAGCGGGCTCGTTCGACACCGCCATGAAAAATGCGCTTAATTTTAAAACAAAGCGCAAGGGGCAGTATTACGTGCGCGGCACTTATACTGCGCTTAACAAGGATTTTTCGAAAGACGTACTGTTCCTCAACGACTGCGGTTTCGACCAGATTTCCATCGAACCCGTCGTTCTTCCCGATAACCACAGGCTTGCCATACACAAAAGCGATGTTCCCGAACTTATCGAGGAATACGATAAACTCGTTAACGAATATTTCCAAAGAAGAAAGACGGATAAGTGGTTCAATTTCTTTCACTTTATGATTGATATTTATCACGGACCGTGTGAAACGAAAAGGCTTGTCGGATGCGGCGCGGGCAACGAGTATGTTGCAATTGCGCCAAACGGCGATATATTTCCCTGTCATCAATTCGACGGTGACTCTAAGTATAAAATCGGAAACGTTCTTGACGGCACTTTCGACAATCGTATTCCCGAAAAATTTGCTTGTAACAATCTTCTCGAGAAGGAAGATTGCCGCGAATGTTGGGCAAAGTATTATTGCAGCGGCGGATGCGCGGCAAACGCCATACACTATTGCGGGGATATAAACAAACCTTACAAGATTACGTGCGACCTTATGCGCAAAAGAATAGAGTGCGCTATTGCCGTAAATTCTCTTGAAAAATCAAAATAAATGATTGCCCGGCATAAAAACAGACTGTATTTAATTGACTAATCGGCCGGTAATATTATATAATTATGCTATTGTAAGTTGGAGGCTCTTAGATGAAGAAAAAATCGTCAATAATCAAGCTTGCGTTGATTGGCGTTGTTCTGGTAATAGGGATTGTGCTGTCGGTATGCTCTTTCAGGCTGCCGTTTTCATATTATAATTACAATTCTTTTGCAAGCTCGATTAAGCTTGGTCTGGACCTTAAGGGCGGTATTTATGCCGTTTACGATTCGGAAAGCGCGGGTGTAGACAATTTCGACGCCAAACTTGCCGGAACGCAGAAAAGACTTCAGGATCTTTTGGTCTCCAAAGGATATACCGAGGCGTTAGTCACCATAGAAGACAAAACCAGATTAAGGGTGGAAGTGCCCGACGTGGACAACCCCTCCGCAGTATTCGAGCTTATCGGTAAACCCGCCGAGCTTGAGTTCGTGCTTGACGACACCGACGAAATCGTTATTACGGGCGACCACGTTAAAAGTGCAGAAGGTTATTACGACTCTTCGCAGGGCGCGCCGGTTGTTTCGCTGGAGCTTACCGACGAAGGCGCCGACAGATTCGGTGAAATCACCGCGGCAAACGTCAATAAAACAATGTCCATTTATATCGTTACCGACGGAGTCAGGGACGAAACGCCTATTTCCACAGCCACCATTCAGGAGGCGATTACCGGCGGACGCGCGCAGATAACCATGTCCGGACAGGAAACTCAGGACGCCGTTGACCTTGCCGCGCAAATCATGAGCGGTACGTTTGACGTCAAACTGTCGCTTAAGGAAAGTTCCACGATTTCCCCGACGCTGGGTGAACATGCTTTGTTCCTTGGTATTATCGCGGGTGCGGTAGGTCTTTTGCTTGTCATAGCTTTTCTTATCTGGAGATACAGACTTTTCGGCGTGGTTGCTACCATCGCGCTTGTGGTATATACAGTGCTCATGCTGTTCTTCCTTGCAGTGCTTCCGTGGGTACAGCTTACGCTTCCCGGCATTGCGGGCATATTGTTAAGCCTTGGTATGGCGGTCGACGGCAATATCGTCATTTACGAACGTATTAAAGACGAATTCCGCGACGGAAAATCTATTCTGGCTTCTTTACACGCAGGCTTCAAAAAAGCTACCGTTGCGATTTTCGACAGTAACATCACTACGATTTTCGCCGCAATTATTTTGATTATATTCGGCACCGGTACTATTTCAGGCTTCGGTATTACGTTGCTTATCGGTATAATTCTTTCAATGTTCACTTCTTTGGTCGTTACTCGCGGACTGTGCAAATACTTTACCGCTATCAATAACACGAACGAAAAGCTTTACGGCTTAAAACGCGGCAAAGATTTTGTCCCCGAAAATCTTGAAAACGCGGAAGAGGTCGAAGAGGAAGTTAAAGAAATCACCGCGCCTGCCGGCGATACGGAAGGAGCACAAGCATGAAATTCAACAGATTATTCGAACAGGATTTTAAGATAGTCGAAAACAAGAAGAAAGTTTTCTTTGCGCCCGTCATAGTAATCGTTATCGCAATAATAGCGTGCATTGTCTATCATTTTGTGTTCGGCAGCGCGTTTAACCTCGGAATGGATTTCACTGGCGGCTACAGCATCAGCGTTACTTTAGGAAATAAGCTTACGGACGAGACTTACGATACTTACCGTAATCTTGCCGTTGATATCGCCGAAGAGCTTAAGGACGAAGAAGGTAAACCTTACGGGATTAAGATTTCATCCGTTCAGCGTCAGGGCGACGCCGATACCGCGGGATTATTGCTTAAATATAAATCCGTGGGCACGGAAGAGGAAATGGAAACGATTAACGAAAAGTTGCACAGCGCACTTTCGGAATCAATGTTCTTTTTCCGTCCTACCGTTACTTTTAACGACGCAAAGACCGAGTTTACCGCCGCTTATGAAGACTACTTGCTTGTAGGAGATTTCGCCTTCAGCTGCGAAACCAAGCTTAAAGAAGCCGGATTAAACGTAAATTCCGTTACAGTATCCGAAGACAAGAAGTCCGTTAAAGTTGTTCTTGCGGCGGCCGCTTCCGATGAAAACGTTGCTACTGTTAACGAGGTTATGGCCATTGCCGACAATTACGGCGGAATGGTTTCGGACGGCGGACAGACGAGTTCAACCGTAAGTTCGGAAATTCTTAAAAGCGCGTTGCTTGCCGTTTCCGTTGCACTTTTGCTGATGCTTGTTTATATAATAATCAGATTCGAGTTGTTAAGCGGTATTGCGGCGGTTCTTGCGCTTTTGCATGATATTCTTATAATGGTATGCTTTATGGGAATATTCCACATCGAAATTAATTCCACGTTTATTGCCGCGCTTATTACCATTCTCGGATACTCGATTAACAACACCATAATCATATTTGACCGCGTGCGTGAGAATATTAAGTTCTATGCCAACAAACGCCTTAACGGTAAACTCGTAAAACCGGCGTATATAGCCAATAAATCCGTTCAGGAAACAATATGGCGTTCCATTAATACAACGCTTACAACGCTTATCATGATTGCGATGGTTGCAATAATAGGCGTTACCGATATAAGAATTTTTGCCTTGCCCATTATCTTCGGTTTGCTTGCAGGCATCTATTCTTCCGTATTCATGGCACCTACGATTTGGGCTATGCTTGCGAAAAGTTTTCCCGGTACAATAAAAGCGCCGAAGGCAAAACGCGCGGCTGCAAAAGCCGAAAAATAATCCGAATGAATAAGCCTTCCCGCGAAGGCTTATTTTTATATAAGCAGTATCAAGTCACATAATTTTTTTCGGAGCCGAAATGAACGTCAGCATATCTATAAAAAATTCTAACCCCGTGGATGCGGCGAAAGCGGAAGAATTAAGCCGTCTTTTCGGGCTTGACGACAAAATCGTCGAGCTTTTGATTTCACGCGGAATTAATACTGCTGACGCTTTGAAAAAATTTCTTTATCCCGATAAGTCCATGTTCTATGATCCCTTTAAGATGAAGGGAATGCGCGAAGCGACTGATAGAATACGTAAAGCTATCGACAATAAGGAAAAGGTAATAATTTACGGCGATTACGATGCTGACGGTGTTTGTGCCGCCGCCGTTTTGTCGTTGTTTTTATCATCGGAAGGATTGGACGTATTTGTTCATATTCCCAACCGAATAAGTGACGGCTACGGTCTTAACGAAGAAACGCTGGAAAAAATAATCGAAACTCATACGCCTGATCTTATCGTTACTTGCGATTGCGGAATTTCGGGTGTTGAAGAAGTCAGGTTTGCTTTGGACCTTGGGGTGGACGTGATAGTTACCGACCATCACGAGGTGTCGGGCCTCGTTCCTGAGTGCATTGTCGTCAATCCGAAACAGGAAGATTGCGATTACCCGTTCGATATGCTTTGCGGTGCGGGCGTAGCGCTTAAAGTCATACAGGCTTTGGGCGGATTAGATAAAATGCTGGAGTATACGGACCTTGCCTGCGTTGCCACGATTGCGGATTTGGTGCCGCTTACGGACGAAAACCGCTTAATAGTTCAGCTCGGATTAAAAAAGATTAACGACAAGAAGAACCTTGGTCTGACCTTTTTGTTCGACGCGTTGGGATTGGAAAACGTCAACAGCGGAGATGTTGCGTATAAAGTCGCACCCCGTATAAATGCTGCGGGAAGAATGGGCGACGCATATCGGGCTTTCGAGCTTCTGACCACAGTTGACGTAAAACGCGCCAAACAGATTGTGGATGAGATAGAAGAAGACAACCTTCGCCGCAAGGAAATGTGCGACGAAATGTATTCCGAGGCCGTCGAGGATCTTAACTCTGAAGATCTTATAAACAATCGCGCCATAATATTAAGCCATCCTTCATGGGAAAAGGGCATTACGGGTATTATTGCCGCGCGGCTTGCGGGCGAATATAACCGACCAGTGTTTATACTTGTAAAATCGGGCGATACATACAAAGGCACCTGCCGCAGTATCGACGGAATAAACGTACATGAATTGCTTGTCGGTTGCCGCGACTCACTGGTGGAATTCGGAGGTCATGCACAGGCGGCAGGTTTTTCAATAGCTCCCGAAAAAATAGACGAGTTCCGCAAATCGGTAAACGATTATCTCAAGGCTTTTCCCGACGACCTTTTTATGCCTAAGGCTTATTACGACGCTGAAATTACGCCCAAAGAAGTCAATTACGAATTTGTAAAATCATTGGAACTGCTTGAGCCTTTCGGAAACGGAAACAACAAACCGCTTTTTAAAATGGAGCTTGACAATCTGAAGATTGCGCCCTGCAAAAGCAATCAGTCGCATATTTCAATAATGTCCGATTCGGGATTGCAGATTTTTGCGTTCAATTATTCTAAGCTTTCTTATCAGCTGATGTCGCAGGGTAAAAAAGTAATCGTTACCGAACTTCAGACAAGTAACTACGGCGGGAAGCAAATCAAAGGTATCATGAAGTGTTGCGCGCCTTCGTCTTTATATATAAACGAAGCGGTGTGCGAGGGATTCAAGTATAATTTACTTAAATACGTTCCGCAAAGTAAATGCGATTATTCAGTGTATGACGAGCAATATCTCAATAAGATTTCCGGCAATTTATACGGTACTTTAATAATTGCGCTTGACAAGGATTCCTATAACGAATTTGTTGAAAAGCATGAGCTTCCGTTTTTCAAAGAATTTATGTACGCCACGTCGCGCAACAATTATTCAAGGATAATCGTCGCGCCCTCTTTTGAGCAGGGGAATCTTTGTTTTGCGAATTACGATCATATTGTGTTTTTACGCGCGCCGCTTAACAGCGGCATAATTTCCTATCTCAATTCCGTTACGAAAGCGGAAATTCTGTTGCCCGAAAAATGCAGTGAAAATTACGAGGTAAGCGTAGACCGAAAAATTTTTGCAGATTATTTCGAATCAATGAAGAAACTGCAAAATCTTTCCTTTTCGGGATTTAACGCTTATTTCCGTCAGTTAATAAAAAACAAACCTGATTGTAAGATGAGTCAGTTTATGTTTTGTCTTGATGTGTTCGAGGAACTTGGTTTTGTAACGGTTGAAAACAATCCGTATCGGATATTGTTCAACAGCGGTAAGAGGGCGGACTTAAACACGTCGGCTATTTATACACTTATAAAGGAGAAGATTGAAGAATAAATGCAGCAGCTGAGAGAAAAATTCGAATTGGTGTTTAATCCGCAGCAGACAGAAATGCTTAATAAGGCAATGGATTATGCTGCCGAAATGCACGCCAATCAATTCAGAGAATCGGGCGAGCCGTATATCACTCATCCGATAGCCGTTGCAAGCATTCTTTTCGATTTGGGGCTTGACTGCAGTACTTTGGCGGCGGCGCTTTTGCATGACTGCGTAGAAGATACGCCCGCTACGGAAGAGGAAATAAAAAACAAGTTCGGTGAAGAAGTTGCCGAGCTTGTGTCAGGCGTTACCAAACTCGATAAAATTGCCTTTAAATCCAAAGAAGAAGAGCAGGCCGAAAACTTCAGGCGGATGTTTTTCGCGATGGCGAAGGATATTCGCGTAATTATCATTAAACTTGCCGACAGACTGCATAATATGCGTACCATTTCATCATTAAGCGAAGAACGGCAAAAGGCCATGGCGCGGGAAACTTTGGAAATTTTTGCGCCGCTTGCGTCGCGTCTTGGTTTAAGCTATCTTAAGTGCGAGCTTGAGGATCTTTGTCTTAAAGTGTTGGAACCCGCAGTTTACAATTCGCTGGTAGGCGAAATCGCGTTAAAGCGTGCCGAGCGGCAGGAACTTGTAAACCATATTTGTGCGCGCCTTACTTCTTTATTGGCGGAGCTTAAAGTCAAAGGCGAGGTCAGCGGTAGACCTAAGCATTTTTACAGCATCTATAAAAAAATGAAAAACAATAACCGTACTTTCGATCAGATTTACGATCTGACGGCTGTGCGCGTCATTGTGGAGAACGTCAAGGACTGTTATGAGGTTTTAGGCATGATTCACACCATGTGGAAGCCTATTCCGGGACGTTTCAAGGATTATATTGCGGTCCCTAAGCCCAACAATTACCAGTCGCTTCATACAACGGTCATGACCACGTACGGTATGCCGTTCGAGATACAGATTCGCACTTACGAAATGCACAAAATCGCGGAATACGGTATAGCGGCGCACTGGAAATATAAGGAAAATCGCGGCACGACTAACGAACTTGACGAAAAGCTGGAGTGGCTGAGGGGCGTCATGGACGTTGAAAGTCAGACTTCAAGTCCGCAGGAATTTTATGAGTCGCTGAAATTCGACCTTTACAGCGGTCAGGTTTTCGTCTTTACGCCTAAGGGCGACGTTGTGACGCTTGCCGAAGGGGCAACGCCCGTCGATTTTGCTTATTCGGTCCACAGCGCGATAGGCAACAAGTGCGTCGGGGCAAAGATAAACAATAAAATCGTGCCTCTTGAAACAAAGCTTAATACGGGCGACTATGTGGAAATTATAACGTCCAATCTTTCCAAAGGCCCGAGCCGCGATTGGTTGAGGTTTGTCAAAACTTCTCAGGCGAAGTCGAAAATCAAGGCGTTTTTCAAAAAAGAGCTTAAAGAGGATAATATTAAACGCGGCAAAGATATGCTGGAAAAGGAAGCCAAAAACCGCGGTTACGTACTTGGAAACCTTATGGTGCCTAAATGGCTGGACGTCATTATGCAACGTTATTCGATATCTTCGATTGACGACCTTTATGCTTCGGTGGGCTACGGCGGATTTACAGTAAACCAGATTCTTTCAAAACTTATAGATTTTTATAAGAAAGAAGAGCGCGCGAAAGCTCCCGTAAGACCAAACAACAGCAACCGTTCGCTTTCTTCGGGCGGAGTAGTGGTTAAAGGGCACGACGACCTTTTGGTGCGTATGTCCAAGTGTTGTAATCCCGTTCCCGGCGATGAAATAGTAGGTTTTATTTCTCGCGGAAGGGGAGTTGCGATTCATCGCAAAAACTGTCCCAACCTTAAAAATATCGAGGATTTCCGTCTTATAGAAGCGCATTGGGCAAACGCAGGAAACGCACCTTTCGCCGTTTCCATGCAGATAGAAGCACAAAACGCCAACGGTTTGTTGGCGCGTATAACCGCACTTATCAGTGAGATGAAGCTTACCATCAATAATCTTAACGCCCGTGTGGACAAGTCGAACAACGCCATTATAAATTTGTCCGTTATGGTTGGAAGTATTGAAGAGTTCGATAATGTCGTCAATAAAATTCAGGCGCTTCCCGATGTGGAAAAAGTATTCAGGAGCAGTCTAAACTGATGAAAATGCTTAAGCTGGTCACAAGCGTGGCAAGTACCAATACCTATATTTTGTATAACGAATCGGATTGTGTTATAGTTGACCCCGGCGATAACGCGCCCCTTTTGTTTGCGACGCTTGAGGAAAACGGGCTTAAATGCAAGTTCGTTTTGCTGACTCACGCTCATTTTGACCACTGTAACGTATGCTCGCTTTTGCAGTCAAACGGAGCAAAAATATTTATGCATGCGGGAGACAAATCGCTTCTGCGTACGGATAAAAATCTTGCGGTAAAATTCGGTATTTCATTTAAAAGTTTCAAGCCCGATTACTATGTGACCGACGGGCAGAAGCTTGACCTTTGCGGAATAGAGTTTACCGTCGTTCATACGCCCGGGCACACGAACGGCAGCGTTTGTTATATTGCGGAAAATTTTATGTTTTCGGGCGATACGCTTTTTCATCTTTCGGTGGGAAGGACGGATTTCCCCACGGGCAGCGACGTAAAAATGCGCAAGTCGATAAAAAAGTTGTTTGCGCTTGAAAAAGATTATATTGTTTTACCCGGACACGGATTACAGACAAGACTCTCTTATGAGCGCGTATCAAACCCTTATGCTTGAATTTTCCACAAACAAAGAAGACATAAAAAGCGACTTGCTTGACGAAGTAAAACTGTTTTTTCCTTATTTCGAGGATTGCGATTTTAAAGTGCGGCACTTTTGCGACGAAAACGCAACTTTATCGGGGACGGAAATAAAAAATACCGTTTGTATAGACGAAAACAGTTATAATTACGCCAAAACCATAGAAAAAAATCTGTCGGAGACGGCTTACAAGCGTCTTTTTAAGCGCGAGTGTAAGCTGTCCGTTTACCGCGCGTTTTCTTCTTTTACGGGCTTAAAGCCGCCTTGGGGCAGTCTTACGGGAATAAGACCATCAAAGCTTGTTTACGATATGCTGGAGGAAGGTCTTTCTTTAGAAGAATGCAGACAGCAGCTTAGCGAAAGATTTTTTGTAAAAAACGAAAAGTCCGCGCTTATATGCGACATCGTAAAAAATCAGCAGGGATACTACAAAAAAGACGATAATCTTTTCAATATTTATATCCATATACCTTTTTGCACTTCTAAGTGCAAATACTGTTCCTTTACGACTGAAACCGTGTCGCGTGCCTCGGGGCTTATTCCCGATTATGTTAAAAGGCTGAAAGAGGAGATTTCCGACGCCGTGGATACGGTTTTTTCCTACGGAAAGCTGTGTTCTGTATATGTAGGAGGCGGAACGCCAACGGCGCTCTCTGCAGAGGATTTATATTATCTTTTAAGTGATTTTCCGTTTCGGGACGTTGAGTTTACGGTGGAAGCAGGGCGACCCGATACTATTACCGAAGAAAAGCTGGACGCCATCAAGCAAGTGGGCGCAAGCAGAATATGCGTTAATCCTCAAACGCTTAACGATAAAACGCTTAAGGAAATAGGAAGAAGTCACACGTCGGAAGATTTTTACCTTAAATTCGCTCTTGCCCGCAGATACGATTTTGACGTCAACGTTGATTTGATAGCTGGATTAAACGGAGAAACCATCGATGACTTTAAATTTTCGCTTGACAAAATTGCGGAACTCATCCCGGAAAACGTCACAGTGCACACTTTGTCGAGAAAGAACGGGTCGGAACTTAAACAGGAAGGCAGATATTTTAATTCCGATATCGAATTAATGACAGAATACGCTTTTGACAGGCTGACGGAGAAAGGGTATATTCCGTATTATCTTTATCGTCAGAAGCAGATACTGGGTAATCTTGAAAACGTGGGTTATTGTTTAAAAGGAAAACAATGTGTCAACAACGTCACCACAATGGAGGAATGTCTGTCGGTTATTGCTTGCGGTGCGGGCTCCATATCCAAAGCGGTGTCTTCACGGGAGAAACGAATAGTTCGTTTTGCCGATTTAAGGGACGTAAAGCTTTATCTCGACCGCTTTGACGAAAAGTTGGCGGAGAAGAGAAATTTCTTTCAAAAACAGTTTACAAAAGCGTGACTTGGTGATATAATAAATAAAGTACCTCGTTCCACAGGTTTGGGAATCTCCGTCCCGCTACTTAGGTTCGAGGCGAATAAATTTTCCATGGAGGATAAAAATTATGGATAAGGAAACTAAGGCACAGATTATTGCCGAATACGCAACGCACGAAGGCGACACGGGAAGCCCCGAAGTTCAGATAGCGCTTCTGACTTACCGCATCAACCATTTGACCGAACATCTTAAGGTGCACGCAAAGGATTTCCATTCCCGCCGCGGTTTGTTGCAGATGGTAGGCTCGAGAAGAAGTCTGTTGAATTATCTCAAGGAGCTTGATATCGAGAGATACAGACAGCTTATCGCAAAACTTGATTTAAGAAAGTAATTTGTAAAATTTCAAGGGCGTAATCGGTTGTTATGCCCTTAATTTTTTGCCGTCCGCGAGAGACGCGGGTTCGGCGTGGGAGGTTTTTATATGAACGAAGCTAAAATTTTCAAAACTACGGTTGGCGGAAGGGAGATGACCGTTGAAATCGGCAAGTACTGCGGACTCAGCAACGGTTCGTGCATAATAAGGTGCGGAGATACCGTTGTCATGACTAACGTAAACATGTCGCCCGAGCCCCGTCCCGGTATGGATTTCTTTCCTTTAAGCGTTGATTTCGAGGAAAAAATGTATGCGGTCGGCAAAATTCCCGGCAGCTTTAAAAGAAGAGAAGGAAGGGCAAGCGATAAGGCCATTCTTACTTCCCGTCTTATAGACAGACCCATCAGACCTTTGTTCCCCAAGGGACTTTTCAATGACGTGTGCGTTGTTGCTACCGCGCTTTCCGTTGATACCAATATCCCGCCCGAAGTATTCGGTATGATTGGTTCTTCCGTTGCGCTTTCGGTATCCGACATTCCTTTCTACGGACCTACGGGTTCGGTGGTAGTGGGATATGTGGACGGCCAGTACGTCATTAACCCCGACAACGAACAGCGCGCAAAAAGTCAGATGCACGTTTACGTTTCCGGTACAGCCGACGCCATTATGATGGTGGAAGCGGGCGCAAACGAGGTTTCCGAGGATGTAATGCTTGGTGGCATTCTGTATGCGCACGAGGAAATCAAGAAGCAGGTTGCGTTTATCAACGAAATAGTTAAAGAAGTGGGCAAGGAAAAGCTTGCGGTAAACCTTTACACTATTCCCGAGGACATCAATCTCGCCGTCAGAGAATACGCGGACAAGCTGGTTGACGAAGCTTTGGCTGAAACCGATCGTCAGGAGCGCCAGAAAAAACAGGACGCTGTGGACGAAAAAGTGCTTGAGCATTTTGCGGAAATTTACCCCGATAACGCGCGCGAAATCAAAGACGTCATTTATTACGTTACCAAAGAAAAAGTTCGCGCAAAGATTCTTAACGAAGGATTCCGTCCCGACGGCAGAAAAATGACCGAAATCCGCGATATCTGGTGCGAAGTGGGTATTTTGCCCAGAGTTCACGGTTCCGCAGTGTTTACCCGCGGCCAGTCGCAGGCGCTTTCAACCTGTACTCTCGGCATGATGAGCGAAGTGCAGAAGCTTGAAAATCTTGACGAAGAATACTGCAAAAGATATATGCACCATTACAATTTCCCGGGATACAGCTCCGGCGAGGCTAAGCCCTTAAGAGGACCCGGCCGCCGCGAAATCGGTCACGGCGCTTTGGCGGAACGTGCGCTTGAGCCCGTCATTCCCTCTGAAGAGGAATTCCCTTACTGCATCCGTACCGTCAGCGAGATACTTAGCTCCAACGGCTCGACTTCTCAGGCCAGCGTATGCGGTTCCTGTCTTGCGCTTATGGACGCGGGCGTACCCATAAAGGCTCCCGTAGCGGGTATTGCCATGGGTCTTGTAAAAGACACCGAAAGCGACAGGGTTGCCATTATGTCCGACATTCAGGGCATGGAAGACTTTTTGGGCGATATGGACTTTAAGGTGGCAGGTACGGCAAAAGGCATTACCGCCATTCAGATGGACATAAAAATCAAAGGCATCGACGAGAGAATTCTTCGTACGGCTCTCGCGCAGGCAAGAGAAGGCAGACTTTACATTCTCGACAAAATGCTTGCCGTTTTGCCCGAACCCAGAAAGGAACTTTCGCCCTGGGCACCCAAGATTATTTCCTTTACCATCGACCCCGAGAAGATCGGCGACGTTATCGGAAAGCAGGGTAAGGTTATTAATAAGATTATCGAAGAAACAGGCGTTAAAATGGACATCGAGGACGACGGAACGGTTTACATCGCTACCAACGACAGCGATATGGCCGAGAAAGCGAAGAACATCGTGCTTTCCATTGTCGAAGATCCCGTACCCGGCAAGATTTACGAGGGTAAAGTCGTCCGCACCATCGAAATCGGTGCGTTTGTGGAACTTGCACCCAATAAGGACGGCATGATTCATATTTCAAAGCTTGCAAAAGAGCGTGTGGAAAAAGTAACAGACGTGGTTAACGTAGGCGATACCGTCGTGGTTGAAGTTATCAAAATCGACGACAAAGGAAGGATTAATCTTCGCCTTAAGAAAAAACTCTGAATAATAAACGGTAGTCCGTCATATCCGTCCGCTTAAACGGGCGGATATGTTTTTTATTAATTAAATTAAACATTTGAAAGAACGCGCTTCATATAAATGCGTTTTCCCGAATATTATTATACAGTGATATTACAGCCGCTTTTTTGCGGTTAAGACGGGAGAGTGCAGATGAAATCGGGCTTAAAATTTACGCGCAGAGTGGTGGCGAACATTGCCATGACGGCAGTAATCGCGGGGCTGTTCCTGTTCGGCATAACGGGGACGGTCGTTGCCGCGGACGCAAACAACGCTCCTGTATACAAAGGTGCGAATTCGGAAAAAGTTTCGCTCATGATAAACGTTTACTGGGGCACGGAATATATAGACGGCATGCTTGAAGTGCTGAGGGACAATAACGTTAAGACCACTTTTTTTGTGGGCGGAATGTGGGTGCGCGATAACGAGGAAACGTTCAAAAAAATCGTTAACGAAGGTCATGAAATAGGCAATCACGGTTTTTTCCACAAAGACCATGATAAAATTTCGGCTGAACGCAATCGCGAGGAAATTACGTCGACACACAATCTTGTTTCTGCCGTAGGCGGAATAAATATGACGCTTTTTGCGCCTCCGTCGGGCGCTTTTGACGACGTAACGCTTGAAATTGCCAAAGAATTGGGTTATACTACAATCATGTGGTCTAAAGACACGATAGACTGGCGGGATAAGGACAGCAAGCTTATATTCAACCGCGCCGTGAAAAACGTTTCCGGCGGAGACCTAATTCTGATGCATCCTACGGCGGCTACGCTTGCGGCGCTTGACAGCATTGTCAAAGCGATAAAAGAGGCAGGACTTACCGTTGCGCCCGTCAGCGAAGTTCTGAGAGCGGAATAGGCGCATTTCTTATAAAACGCGACGGCAAAAACAATACTATCCGAGGAGGAGTACAGATGAACAGTATAATTGAATACGAAAACGGCTTAAAAGCGGTTATAGCATATATTCCCGGCGTGAGATCGGTTGCGGCGGGATTTTGGGTGGGAGTAGGAAGCAATGCCGAAAACAAGGAAAACAACGGCATTTCTCATTTCACCGAACACATGATGTTTAAAGGTACGGACAAGCTTTCGCCTTTCGATATCGCCAATAAATTCGAATCCTACGGAGCAAACGTAAACGCTTTCACCAGTAAAGAATGTACTTGTTATTACTTCAAGTCTGTTGACGAGTACGCGGAAAATTGCTTTTCGCTGCTCGGCGACATAATGTTCGACTCGGTTTTTCCCGCTGTGGAACTCGATAAAGAACGTAAGGTAATAGTTGAAGAAATAAACATGGTGGAAGATTCGCCCGAAGATATTTGTTACGACGAAATCGCTTATGCAACTTACGGTGACAGCGGTCTTGGCAAAACAATACTCGGCCCTAGTGAAAACGTACTGCGTTTTACGGGCGACGACGTAAAGGATTTTATGGCGCATTATTATTCGCCGAAAAACACGGTAATCGCCTTTTCGGGTAACATTACCGAAAAAGCCGCGGATAAACTAATAAGAAAATACATTCTCAGCCGCTACAAAAAAGATTACGCGCAGACTCTTCCTGTGAAAAATCGATTCAACAGCAGGAATTATTCGGAAAAAATCAAGAATTTCGAGCAATCCAACATTGCCCTGTCTTTCCCGTCGCTTTCGTTCGGGGATAAGGATTTTACCGTTCAGGCCGCGCTTAACGTGATAGTCGGCGGTGGTATGAGTTCCAGACTGTTCCAGTCCGTAAGGGAACAGCAAGGGCTTGCGTACAGCGTTTATTCCGTACCCAACGGCTACAGCGATATAGGCACGCTTAACGTTTTTCTCAACATAAGCGAGTGTAATACGGAGCGTGCGCTTACCGCGGTAAAAAAGGAAATCGACCTTATTAAGGACAAGGGAATAACGGACGAGGAGTTGGAAAGAACAAAAGTTCAGCTTAAATCCGCTTTGGTTTTCGCTGAAGAAAACGTGCAGACGGTTATGTCCTCCTGCGGAAAGCTTTTGCTGCTTAAGGGCGAACTTTACGACGTTGACCGCAAGATTGCCGAAATTGACGCCGTTACCAAAGAAAAAGCAAACGCTTTTGCAAGAGAAGTTTTTAATTACGACAAAATGAATGCGGCTTACGTCGGCAAAAAAACCTCTGTCGATATTCTCAAGATATTCTGATAAAAATCAAACAGGAGATAAAATTATGGATAAACTTGATAAAATTTTCGAGATGCAAAAGGCTTTAGACGGATATATTGCGGAAAACCGCTCGCTGAATTTTACCGTTGACGAATGGGTGCAAAAAAAATGTCTTGCCATGATCAGCGAAATAAGCGAACTTCTTTGCGAGGTTAATTTCAAATGGTGGAAGAATAAAAAAGAAATCGACGTTAAAGCCGTCAAAGAGGAAATGGTGGATATTCTTCATTTTCTCGTGGGAATGTGCATCAACGCAGGCATGACGGCGGATGAAATGTTCGAAATTTATTACAATAAGAACAAGGAAAATTTCGACAGACAAAACGGTCTTTCGCAAAAAAAAGGCTACGAACTTAAAAATAACTGACAAAACAAAAGATAAACCGTCCTGAAAAGGGCGGTTTTTAATTAAATTTTAATAAGTAATTTGCGGTTGAAAATGATTGAAACTAATTGTTTAATGTGTTATAATATATCGGTAGAGTTTTTGCCAGAGGTGTTTTATTTTGCCTGCCAAAAAATATTCTGAGAGAAAAAGAGAGGAACGTGAAGCCGCAAACAGCGAAGCGGCCGGCGTCATTCTTATAATAATTTCCGCTTTCCTTTTGCTTTGCATGCTCACCCGCGGTCTTATCCTGGGCGACATCGGCAGGGCGATAGCCAACGTGCTGACGGGAGTGATAGGTTATGTCACTTATCCGTTGCTTTTGTTTATGCTTATTCTGGGCATACTTAAAGTTCAGAAACGTAAACTTTCAGTCCGTGTGAGATATGCGGTGTGGGTTTCGGTTATTGCGTTTGCCATTATCTGTATAGCTCATCTTGCCACAAGCTACGCTTATATGGGTAACGGCTTTAATTCTTACGCTTCCGAAGTTTACTCTAATAAAAATACCGTGGGCGGCGTACTTTTCGGCGTTATTGTTTATGCTTTTTATGCCGTTATGGGCACGGTTTTTACTTATATCGTATTTTCGTTGCTCATTGTTGCGGCGCTGTTTTTCATGTCGGGATTTTATGTCAATCTTCCCGTCGTAAAACGTGCGGACAGAAAGCGCAGAAATAAAAACGTTAAAAAATCAACCAAAGGTTTCGTCACCGACGCATCCTACGGTTTAAACGGCTTTTCGGATGCGGAAAACCGCGGGGGCGGACTTTTTGTCGGCTCGATAATTAAACCGGACGTCAGATATTCCCGTTCAGGCAGTTTCGACGATATTCCCGATACCCCTGAAATAGCAGAGGAACAGAAGCCCGAAGTCCGCGACGAAATCGATACCGAAAAAATTTACGACAGGGAAAGGGCGCGTAAAATTCTTTTTGAAGACAACAAAGAAGCTTACGAAAGATATTTGCCTTCAAAAGCTACGGCTCAGCCCGTTGTAAAATACGAGAAGGAAGAAAAGCAGGTAATTCCCGAAGTACCTGTTCCTCCCGAAAAATATTTTGAGCAGAATTACGTCGCCGGCGAGATAATCAACGGCGACGAAGTTGCAGCTCGTTTATCGGATAAAAACAAGGCTAACGAAACGAAATCGGTTTCGGATTATTCTTTCAGCTCAAGCAGCGTAACCCGTAACGACTCGGATACGTCAAACAATGTAATTAATTATACAAAAAGCACGGCTACGCGTGACGCTTTAAATTACAATAAAACCGAAGAGGAAAATACGCCTTATTTTAACCCCGGTCCTATTATCAACGGCGACTTTTTTGTGGAAGGCGAGGAAGCACCCGTTGTCAAAATGTTTGAAGAACAGCCTTCGGGACAAGATATTTCTTCCTCGGAAGAGCCTTCAGTGAATTCCGATTCAGACGGGCAGTATTCCGCCGCAAATGATGTTAACGACTTTGAGGATAAATCCGATTATTCGACAAATAACGTGAATACCGATACTTACGCCGCGTCGGATTCCGAACCGCAAATCAACGTTTATTATCATAAAGAGGAGCAACCCTCGTTAAACAACGAACAACCTTCGTTTGGCGAAATCGGAGTAAATCACGAGGAAAACAATTATTCCAATCTTGTGGACGAATTGGAAAACGAATCGTTGGATTTTGAAACGGAAGTTGCTGAGCCTCAACCCGAGAAGATAGAAACTCAATCTGTTTATGAAGCTTACGACGACCTTGAAGATATTGACGGAGAGAAAGAGTCCGAAGCATTAAGCGAAGCTTCGGAGAATACTTTTGAAGAGGCCGAAGATATCCCTAGCGCCGTTGCGGAAGAAAAAAAGCCTGAAGAAACGGAAACCAAACTTTCCAAAAAGTTTGAAAGTTCCACATCGTCGTTTAACATTTCCGAAGAAGTCGAAGATTTAAGCGAAAAGTCTTTTTCCAATCCCAACGATACGACAGGCTATTACAACGTCGCCTCGAAATCCGCGGCAAACAGCAAAATAAGCGTAGACAATACTTTTGAGAAGAGAGTAAATGCGCTTGACGAAAAGCTTAATCCGTCCGGCAAACTTGCCAATCAGATTGACATCGACACTTTTTCGCATCAGATGGCTAAAAAACAGGCGTCGGATGAAGTTAAACCAAAGCCGAAAAAACATGCCAAATACGTCGCGCCCCCCATTGATTTGCTTGTGACGGAATCCATGCGACCCGAGTCTGACGAAAGCGATACCAACGCGAAAATTGCTACTTTGGAAAATACTCTCGAAGAGTTCGGCGTTCCTGCGAAAGTTAACGGAGTCACTTACGGACCGGCTATTACCCGTTACGAGCTGGATATGCCGCCCGGAATGTCCGTTAGAAAAATCGAGTCGCTTGCACCCGATATAATGTACAGTATGAAGTGCAGCAAGCAGATACGTATTCAGTCGCCTATCCCCGGAAAGCGCGCCGTCGGTATCGAACTTCCCAATGACATAATTTATACGGTCGCACTTAAAGACATAATAAACTCAAGTGAGTTCAAAGCTTCGCCTTCGCCGCTTACCATAGCCCTCGGAAAGGATATTCAGGGCAAAGTGATGTTGGCAAGGCTTGATAAAATGCCGCACTTGCTTATTGCGGGTACTACCGGCAGCGGAAAAAGCGCGTGCATCAATTCGCTTTTGATAAGTCTTTTGTATAAAGCTTCTCCTCAGGACGTCAGAATCATTCTCGTCGATCCTAAACTTGTGGAGTTTACCGCTTACAACGGATTGCCGCATCTTATGATACCCAATGCGATTACCAACGTCAATCAGGCGATAAACGCATTTAAATGGGCAGTAGAAGAGATGGAGCGCCGTTACGAAACATTGCGTGAAAACCAGGTTCGCGACATTCAGGAGTATAACTCCTGTACGGCCGTGAAAGAAGGCGCCGTACCCAAAATGCCTTTTATAGTGCTTGTGGTTGACGAGTTTGCGGACCTTATCACTTCGTCGCAGGCTAACCGTAAGATACTTGAAGACTACATTATGCGTATTACGAGTAAAGCGCGTGCGGCCGGAATACATCTTGTTCTTGCGACGCAGCGCCCGTCTGTTGACGTTATTACGGGTACTATTAAAGCTAACCTTCCCAGCAGAATTGCTTTTGCTGTTGCAAGCGCGCAGAACTCGAGAATTATTCTCGACGACGTAGGTGCTGAAGCGCTGCTCGGAAGAGGCGATATGTTGTTTGCGCCCGTAGGAGAAAGCGACGCGATAAGAATTCAGGGTGCTTTCGTGCAAAACGACGAAGTCAAGAATATAGTTAATTTTGTTAACGAGCATAATCAGCCCGATTTCAACGACGACTTCGAAAAGGCAATTGTAGTAAAAGAGAATGAGTCTGAGCACGAAGGTTCCGGTTCGGACGAAAACGGTCCTTACGACAACGAGCTGATTGACGTTGTAAGATGCGTCATAAAGGCCGGTATGGCTTCCAGCTCTTTCATTCAGCGCCGTTTCAGATTCGGGTGGAATAAAGCCGCAAGAATTATGGAACAGATGGAGGAACTTCATTTTATAGGACCGCAGAACAATTCCAAGCCGAGAGAGGTTTATATAACCAAAGAAAAGTTTAAGGAATTTTTCGGTGAGGATTATGAAGAGTAAAAAAATCTCCGTCATATCGTTGGGGTGCGACAAAAACCGCGTGGACACCGAAAAAATGCTTTGGTATTTACGAGAAGGGGATTACATTGTAACCAACGATTATTCGGATGCCGAGATAATAATTGTCAACACCTGCGCATTTATTGAAAGCGCCAGACAAGAAGCCATAGATACTATTTTACAGGCGGCATCTTATAAAACTGAGGGCAAATGCAAAAAACTTATTGTTACCGGATGCCTTATCGAAAAGTATGCGGATGAAATAAAAGCGGGTATACCTGAAATCGACGCAACACTCGGTATAGACGAATATGAAAAAATAAGGACGTGTATAGAAGAGGGAATCGAACCCGCAATCCCCGACGACGGAAGAATACTTACCACTCCGCCGCATTATGCTTACCTCAGAATAGCGGACGGCTGCAATAATTTCTGCACGTTTTGCACCATTCCCTCCATACGGGGAAAATATCGTTCCCGTACCGTTGAAAGTCTTTTAAAAGAAGCCGAATTCCTTGTTTCCGAGGGCGTAAAAGAACTTATTCTTGTCGCTCAGGACGTTACAAGTTACGGTAAGGATATTTACGGGGAGTACAGACTTATAGACTTGTTGCACAAGCTTTCGAAGTTGGATTTCAAATGGATAAGACTTATGTATTGTTATCCCGAGCTTGTAACGGACGAGCTTATAGAGGAAATTGCGTCTAATCCCAAAATCGCCAAGTACATAGACATTCCCATGCAACACGTTTCCGACAGCGTATTAAAACGAATGAACAGACGTAACGGTTATGCCGATATAATACGGATATGCGATAAGCTGAAAGAAAAAAACATTGCGTTGCGCACTACTTTTATGGTAGGGTTTCCCGGGGAGACGGAAGAGGATTTTAACTTACTTTTCGACTTCACAAAGCGTTATAAACCCTATAATCTCGGCATTTTTGCATACAGTAAAGAAAAGGACACGCCTTCGGCTAAATTAAAAGGACACCTTCCTAAAGCGGAAAAGATAAAAAGAGTTAAACTTTTAGGCAATCTCAATTTGGAAAACGTGCGCGAAAGCAACAATTCCGCCATAGGAAAGACTTACGAAGTAGTTTACGAAGACGTGGATTACGACAGGGGGCTTTTCAGAGGCAGAACTCAGTTCGATGCTCCCGATATTGACAGAAACGTCTATTTTAAAGCAGATTTTGTCGAGGCGGGTAATTTTTACAAAGTTAAAATTACAGGATTCGACGACTATGACCTTTTAGGAGAGATTGCAGAATGAATTTACCAACAAAGATCACTGTTGCCAGGCTGGCGCTTATACCGGTATTTATTGTATTGTATCTTATACCTTTTCCTTATCATACGGTTATTGCAACCGCAGTGTTTATTGTGGCAAGCCTTACGGATTGGTTGGACGGTTACCTTGCGCGTAAAAACAATATGGTGACGACTCTGGGCAAATTTCTGGATCCCGTGGCCGATAAGGTTCTTGTAGCTTGCGCGCTTGTGCTGGCGGCAGTTATCGTTACGGAAAATACGGCTTTTCAGACGGCAATAATTGTCTGTACCGTTATAATTCTTGCGCGTGAACTTATTATAACTTGTTTCCGCACGATAGCCGCTACCAAAAACGTCATTATGGCAGCGGATAAAATAGGCAAGCTTAAAACCACAACCCAGCTTATAGGACTTATCTTTTATTTGCCACACAAGGAAATTTATTTAATTAACTCGATTGCGGGAGATGTGTTTTTTTATGCTGGATTTGCGTTTTTGATGATTGCAACCGTGCTTACGATTGTTTCCGCGATAAATTATATTGTACGTAATCGCAGCGTTTTAACAGAAGATCATGCTGAATGATTCGCAAAAAAAACTGAAAGCGGAGGCAAAAAAGGCGTTTGACAAATTGTCCGGAAATAAACTTTCGCTTGCCACGGCGGAATCGTTTACGGGCGGTGCGGTAGCAAATGCCGTTATTCAGATTCCCGGAGCCAGCAATTTTTTCAAAGAAGGAATAGTTTGCTACTCGAACGAATCTAAAATGTTCAGATTAAATGTCAAATCGGCAACTTTGGATAATTACGGAGCGGTTTCCGAAAAGACTTGCCGTGAAATGGCGGAAGGATTACTTTCTTCTCCGTTAAAGCCCGACTTTGCGGTGGCAACAACGGGCAACGCAGGACCAGGGACGGAAGATAAATCTTTGGACGGCGAATGCTTTATTGCGGCGGGAGATAAAAATCATATCTGTGTCAGACGCATTTTTCTCAGCGGTACTCGAGAGGAAAATATATGCGAAGGGGCGGCGCAAGCGCTGGAACTTCTGAACGAATCGTTAAATAACAAAGGGGAACAATAAAATGGATAAAAAAGAAAAGAGTAAAAAAACTTCGGTAATCGATTCCAATATGTCCAAAGAGGATAAAGCCAAGGCGCTTGAAGACGCGATTGCGCAAATCGAAAAAACGTTCGGCAAAGGGTCGATTATGAAAATGACCGATTCCAAAATAGACAAAGTGGAAGTAATTTCCACAGGATGCCTTTCTATTGACCTTGCCTTAGGCGTAGGTGGATTGCCGCGCGGAAGAATCGTGGAAATTTACGGTCCCGAATCCAGCGGTAAAACCACGCTGTCTTTGCATGTCATAGCCGAAGCGCAAAAAGCGGGCGGCAACGTTGCTTTTATCGACGCGGAGCACGCCTTGGACCCCGTTTATGCCAGTAAGCTGGGTATAAATCTGGGCGAGCTTTATATATCTCAGCCCGACAACGGCGAGCAGGCTCTGGATATTACCGAATCTCTTGTCAGAAGCGGTGCTTTGGACGTAGTGGTAATCGACTCCGTTGCGGCGCTTACTCCCAAGGTGGAAATAGACGGCGAAATGGGCGAAAGTCATGTCGGACTTCAGGCAAGACTTATGTCGCAGGCATTAAGAAAATTGGCAGGCGTATGCAACAAGACCAAAACCTGTATTATCTTCATTAACCAATTGCGCGAAAAAGTAGGAGTGATGTACGGCTCTCCTGAAGTTACTCCCGGCGGAAAAGCACTTAAATTCTATTCTTCGGTAAGAATAGACGTCCGCAAAGGCGAGCCCGTTAAAAACGGTACGGAAATAATAGGCAACAAAACAAAAATCAAAATCGTAAAAAACAAATTGGCTCCTCCTTTCAGAGTTGCGGAAGTCGATATAATTTACGGTAAAGGCATCAGCAAGGAAAGCTCTTTATTGGAGCTTGCGCTTAAATTCGATATTGTTCAGAAAAGCGGTTCCTGGTTCAGCTATAACGACGAGCGTCTTGCGCAGGGTAAAGAGGCGGTTAAGGCTTTGCTTGAAAGCAATAAAGAACTTTACGATGAAATTGAACGTAAGGTAAAAGCCGAAGCCGTCGAAAAAACCGACCTCATCGATATAGATTCCGATGACGAATCCGTTGATTCCGAAACTCAGGAATAAACGCAATATAGCGCTTATTTGTTGACATTCATCACAAATTGTTGTATGATATAAGCAGGTGTATTATTCACCTGCTTATTTGTTTTTTATCTTAAAAGTTTGACGAGAACTGTTTGGGATTTTAGCAGATACGATTATACTTTTATATATTTACAGGAGGATATAATTTTCTGACAATGATTAACGGTACATCATTGCTGTTTTGCTTGTCCGTCGGAGCTACAATCGGATTAACTGTCGGAATCGGCGTGGCCGCACTCGTCATTGGCGCGTTTGGTGGACTTTTCATACATTCGCTTGTTACAAAGAAGAAAATCGGTGAAGCAAAACAAGTTGCCAATAAAATGGTTGAGGAAGCTATTGCGGAGGCAAAAACCCTGCGCAAGGAAGCTATTTTGGAATCCAAGGAAGAAATTCACAAAGAAAGAGTTGAGTTTGACAAGGAAGTAAAGGACAGAAGGAACGAGTTGCAGCGCTCCGAAATGCGTATTCAACAAAAAGAAGAATCGCTTGAAAAGAAAGAAGCCGCGCTCGACAAAAAAACCGAGTCGATTGAACAGACTAAAAAAGAGCTGGAAAACAAACAGAAATTAATTGACGAAAAGAAATCCCAGGTGGACGCCGCACACGAAAACATGATTGCGGAGCTGGAAAAGGTTTCCCAGATGACGAAAGAAGAGGCTAAAAATCTTCTTATCGAAAACATCGAGGATGAAGCAAAGCGTGAAGCGGTCAAATACGTTCGTGAAATCGAGGCTCAGGCTAAAGATGAAGCGGATAAAAAGGCCAAAGACATCGTTTCGCTTGCCGTGCAGCGTTGCGCAGTGGATCATTCGGCGGAAATTACGGTATCGGTAGTAAATCTTCCCAACGACGACATGAAAGGACGTATTATCGGCAGAGAAGGAAGAAACATCCGCGCGCTTGAGAACGCTACCGGCATAGACCTTATAATCGATGATACTCCCGAAGCCGTCGTGTTGTCGGGATTTGACCCCGTGCGGCGTGAAATCGCAAGGATTACGCTTGAAAAGCTTATTGCCGACGGAAGAATTCATCCTGCCCGCATTGAGGAAATGGTAGAAAAAACGCGCAAGGAACTTGAGGCGCAAATTAAGGAAACGGGCGAATCCGCAATGTTCGAGGCAGGCGTTTTCGGACTTCATCCGGATCTTGTAAAACTGCTTGGCAGACTTAAGTACAGGACAAGTTACGGTCAGAATGTGCTGCGTCATTCGATTGAAGTTTCTCATCTTGCCGGAGCAATGGCTGCAGAACTCGGCGCAGACGTAAATCTTGCAAAGCGCGCAGGACTTTTGCACGATATCGGCAAAGCGGTCGACCATGAGGTGGAAGGCACGCATATAACGATAGGCGCGGATTTGGCAAAGAAATACAAAGAAAGCAAAGATGTTATTCATTGTATTGCCGCTCATCATAACGATATTGAACCTCAGACTATTGAAGCCGTACTTGTGCAGTGCGCCGACGCTATCAGCGGAAGCAGACCCGGTGCAAGACGTGAGTCTCTTGAAAATTACGTCAAGCGTCTTGAAAAGCTTGAGGAAATCGCAAACTCGCATCAGGGCGTTGAAAAATCTTTTGCCATTCAGGCGGGAAGAGAAGTCCGTATCATGGTTAAACCTGAATTGGTGGACGACGCGGGAACTCTGTTCCTTGCAAAAGAAATTGCAAAACAGATTGAAAGCGAAATGGATTATCCCGGTCAGATTAAGGTCAATGTCGTGCGCGAAATGCGCAGTGTGGAATACGCAAAATAATTAATTAAAAAAATAATGCTTTAAATAAATGCTTTTAAAGCATTATTTTTTATTGCTTTTTTAAGGAGGATAAATTTATGGAAGGAACAAAGGTTATCAAACTTGACACTCAAAACACTTCATTGGTTTTTACCGTTTGCGAAGGTAAAATTGAAATAACGCATTACGGCAAAAAAATAGCCGATGCGCCGTTGGTCGATTCGGAAGGGAAATTTTCTTTTAAATATTATTGGGGTGCGTCAACCGACAGAGTTAATTTTATCAAAATGCCTTATTCGTTTGTGGGCGACGGCAGCATGAGAGAATCTCTTTTGTCCGTTAAAAATGCCGACGGCTCGTACACAAACCGTTTTGTATACAAAAGCCATGAATTTGTAGACGGAGGAGTTCCTCTTAAAAATTTGCCGTGCGCGCGCAGTGCGGAAAAAACTTTGGTGGTGGAGCTGAAAGACGATTATGCGGAGCTTACTCTTAAGCAGTATTACACTGTTTTTATGGACAGTGACGTTATCGCCGTCAGACAGGAGCTTGTCAACAACGGTAAAAACGACGTTTCGGTTTTAAGGCTTATGAGCCTTCAGCTTGACGTCAGCGGCACGTCGCACAATTGCGTGTCCTTTAGCGGAGCATGGGCGCGCGAAAGGTTTCGCAAGGATACGGTCGTCACAGCAGGAACTTGGTCCATTCAAAGCATGGGAGGGCAGTCTTCGGCCATATTAAATCCGTTTTTTATGCTGGAACGCGCAAACGGCGACGGAGTTTATGCTTTTAATATGATTTATTCCGGAAATCACAAAGAAATAGTGGAAGCCTGCAACGATATAGATAACACGCGCGTTTTGGTTGGGCTAAACGACTATTGTTTTAACTGGACTCTTGGAAAAGGAGAAACTTTTGCCTCTCCGCAGGCAGTAATGGTTTTTGCCGATTCGGAACAGACAGTGACTACTCAAATGCATGATTTTGCCAATAAGCATATAGTTGACCCCGAATTTGCCTATAAAGACAGACCTGTGCTTATAAATAACTGGGAGGGAACATACTTCAATTTTACCGAAGAAAAATTACTTGCTCTTGCCGATAAAGCAGCTGAACTGGGAGTGGAACTTTTTGTGCTGGATGACGGATGGTTCGGACATCGCGACAACGATAAAAGTTCGCTTGGCGATTGGTATGACTATACGGAAAAGATAAAAGGGACTTTGGGCGAACTTGCAGACAAAATTCGTGCCAAAGGATTACATTTCGGCATTTGGGTAGAGCCGGAAATGATAAGCGAGGACAGCGACCTTTATCGCGCTCATCCCGAATACGCCATGACTGTACCAGGACGCGACCCCATCAGGCGCAGAAATCAGCTTATGCTCGATTTAGTCAACGAAGAGGTTCAGGAATATCTGATTAAAGAGATTGGCGACGTAATTTCAAGATGCAAAGCTTATTACGTTAAATGGGACTGCAACCGTCATATGACAGACGTTTATTCCAAGACTCTTAAAAATACTGGCGAATATTTCCACCGTTATATGCTGGGCCTGTATAGAGTAATTTCCGCGTTAAAGGAGCGTTTCCCTGCGGTACTGTTTGAGTCGTGTTCCGCAGGCGGCAACAGATTCGACTTGGGTATGCTTTACTATATGCCTCAAACCTGGGGCAGCGATATGACCGAGCCGAGGCACCGCTTGTCCATACAAGAGGGTACATTATATGCTTATCCGCAGTCTTCCGTCGGTGCGCACGTATCGGCATGGAGCAATTCTTCTTACGAAAGTAAGTTTAACGTGGCTTGCTTAGGCGCTTTCGGATACGAACTCGATGTCACGAAATGCACTCCCGAAGAGTTGGATACAATGAAAAAACAGATTGTGTTTTATAAAAAACACAGGCATCTTTTGCAGTTCGGAAAATATTACAGGCTGAAAAGCATATTCGGGAAAGAAAGACAAAGCTCCTGGATAATAGTAAGCGAAGATAAAAGCGAAGCCGTTGCTTTCCTTGCCGAAACAGACGAACTTATTAACAGCGTTCCCTCTAAATGGCGTTTTACGGGACTGGACGATAACGCGTTATATTCCGTCGAAACAAGAGTTCAGGTCAATCTTAAAAGCGATGTTATAGTTAACGGAAAGGCAAGAGGAGACGCTTTGAATAATTGCGAGTTCTGCTTCGGCAATATATTCGGCGGAGAAACGGACAGACAGGCTTGCGGCACTCCGCTTGCAACAAGACTGATTTATTTCAAAAAAATAGGTTAAAAGTCAAATTTAATACTAAAGTATGGACGGATTTATTTCCGTCCTTTTTTATATTATTTTTTCAATTGACAAACCTAAAAGAATATAGTAAAATGTCAATAGTTGCATACGCAACTGTCGCACTCGCAACAAATGCGGAGGGAAAAACATAATGGCATTTATGAAAAAAATAGGTATAATCTGGCGATGTGCCAATTTATACCGCACGCAAAAATTCGAGCCCTTAGGGATAAATTGTTATCAATATTCTTACATACTTAACGTCTGCGCCAATCCCGGAATTTCGCAGGAAAAGCTTGCGCGCGCAATATTTATACATAAGAGCAATGCGGCAAGGCAATTATCGGTGCTTGAGGAAAAAGGGTTTATAGAAAGAAAACCCGATGAAAGCGATAAAAGAAGTCTGCTTGTTTATCCCACGCAAAAAGCTGTCGACGCGGTGCCGAAGATAAGAAGCGTGCTTAAAGACTGGAACGATTTGCTTTTCGATGGTTTTGACGAAAAGGAAAAAGAAATTCTTGAGGCCGTGACTGAAAAATTGTGCGAAAGGGCCAAAGAGATGGCGGATAAAATCGGCGGAGACGGAGAATACTGATGCGAACTATTTTTTCATATTTATCGCCATATAAAATAAGGATAGCGTTCGGGCTTTTAATTAAATCCGTGGGAACATTTGCCGAGTTGTTTCTGCCCATGATAATGGCGTACATGATTGACGAAGTGGCGCCTACGGAAAACGTGACGTTGCTTGTAGTCTGGGGTGTAATAATGCTTGTTTGCGCGCTTGCCGCACTTTTCGGTAACGTTATAGCAAACAGGATGGCGTCTAAAGTGGCAAGAGATACCACCGAAAGGGTGCGTAAGGACCTTTTTTCGAAAACATTGGCTCTTTCGGCAAAACAAACGGATGAAATTACCGTTCCTTCGCTGGTTTCAAGACTGTCTTCGGATACATACAACGTACACAACTCCATAGGAATGATGCAAAGGTTGGGTATACGCGCTCCCATTCTGGTTATAGGCGGCATAGCCATGACTTTTACCGTGGACCCCGTTCTCGCGCTTGTTTTGCTTGCCGTCGTACCTTTTCTTACTTTGGTGGTGATATGGGTATCGAAACGCGGAATAGTGCTTTATACGGATTTACAGCGCGCTGTTGACGTTATGGTAAGGAAAGTTCGCGACGATTACACGGGAATAAGGGTAATAAAAGCGCTTTCCAAAACTGAATACGAAAACGACGGTTTCAGGAAAATCAACGAAAACGTAGTTAAATGCGAAACCAAAGCTGGAGTCACTATGGGTATAACCAACCCCGTAATGAATCTTTTGCTTAACCTGGGAATGACTGCGGTAATATTGGTCGGAGCATACAGAGTATCAGCCGGTAAAGCCATGGTAGGCGAAATAATAGCATTTACTTCTTATTTTACCATAATTCTTAACGCCGTTATTTCCATAAGCCGTATTTTTGTCAATCTTTCCAAGGGCAGCGCATCGGCAAAAAGGATAGAACACGTCCTTAAACGCGAAGAAGAATTGATTATGCTTCCTGAAAAAGATAAACTTTTCGATGAAAACGCGGTTTGTTTTAAAAACGTATCTTTCGGTTACGACTCCAAAAACCTTATACTCAAAGACATTGATTTTGCAGTTAAAAGGGGCGGTTCTTTGGGAATTATCGGCGCAACGGGAAGCGGAAAGTCCACAATAGTAGCTTTGCTTTTGCGCTTTTACGATGTGACGAAAGGCGCTGTTTATATTGGCGGAAAAGACGTAAGAAGTTACGACAAGCACGAACTATGCAAAAAATTCGGCGTTGTGTTGCAAAATGATTTTTTGATGGCGGCATCCGTCAAGGAAAACATAGATTTCGAGCGCGGAATTGACGACGACAGTATTGAAAGTGCTGCAAAATTTGCCAAAGCCGATGATTTTATCCGTTCTTTCGAGGAAGGTTACGAAAGAAAACTCAGCGCTCGAGGCGCCAATTTCAGCGGCGGACAAAAGCAAAGATTGTTGATTGCGCGTGCTTTGGCGGCAAAACCGAGTATACTTATTCTTGACGACAGCTCCAGTGCGTTGGATTATAAAACCGACGCTCAGCTGAGAAGCGAAATACTTGCTCATTTTCCCGAAACAACAATCATAATGATTGCGCAAAGAATAAGTTCCGTAAGATTTGCCGACAAAATTCTGGTACTTGACGGCGGAAAAACCGCAGGGTTCGGAAGCGATGAGGAACTTATGGAAAATTGTGAAGAATACCGTAGGATTTACGAATCTCAGCACGGCGGGGAGAAACTGTGATGCCTAAAGCGCCTTTAAATAAAGAAAAACCTAAAAACAGACGCAAAGTACTTTTGCGAATGGCAAAGTATTTTTTCAGATACAAATTTACGATAATCGTCGTTGTTTTTCTGATGTTGTCAAGTAATCTCCTGGCGCTTTTGGGTCCGCTACTGTCGGGTATGGCAATTAACGCAATAGATTTACCGGGCGGCGTGGATTTTCAGGCGGTATTCAAATACTGTTTGTTGATGGCGGTATTTTACATAGTTTCATCCGTGCTTTCTTATGTTTTGTCCGTAATGATGATTCGCTTAAGTCAGAAGATAATTCGTAAAATGCGACAGGACGTTTTTGAAAAACTGATGACTTTGCCCGTCGGGTATTTTGACAAATTGCAAGCGGGCGACATTATTAACCGCATTTCTTACGACATAGACACATTAAACGCTTCGCTTTCAAACGATATACTTCAGGCGGCGACAGGCATAATCACCGTTGTGGGCGCCTTTATAGGAATGGTTTTAATATCGCCGATTCTGCTGGCAGTTTTTGCCGTAACCATTCCCATATCTATTTGGATAACTCTTCAACGCAGTAAATCCGTAAGACCTCTTTTCAGAAAGCGCTCCGCATCTTTGGCCGCATTAAACGGTTTTTCCGAAGAAATGCTTTCAGGATTGCGCACTATAAAAGCTTACGGCAGAGAAAGCCAGATTTCATCAAAGTTTAACGAGAAAAATACCAATGCCGTTGACGCGTTTTATAACGCCGACTATCATGCAAGTCTTATCGGTCCTAGCGTAAACTTTGTAAATAATTTAGGTATGGTTCTGATAAGCACGGTAGGGTCGATTCTCTATCTTTTCGGCAAAATTCTTATCGGCGATATTACGTCGTTTTTGCTTTATTCCCGCAGATTTTCAGGTCCCATCAACGAGTTTGCCAATATAATGGGTGAAATTCAGTCGGCTCTTGCCGCCGCCGAACGCGTTTTCGGAGTATTGGACGAAGCGCCCGAAAAAGAGGATGCCGCCGACGCTAAAGAACTTGTTTCACCTGACGGAAAAGTAGATTTTAAAAACGTAAAATTCGGCTACGATCCCGAATTCCCAGTTATACACGACCTTTCTTTTGAGGCAAACAAAGGGCAGACAATTGCCATTGTCGGACCGACAGGTGCAGGGAAAACAACATTGGTAAATCTTATGATGCGTTTTTACGACCCGCAAAGCGGAGTGATAAGTATAGACGGGACCGATATTCAACAGTTTACCAGAAAAAGCCTCAGGGCAGCGTTTTCAATGGTGTTGCAGGACACTTGGCTGTTCGAGGGTACTGTATTCGAAAACATTGCGTACGGAAAGGAAAATGCTACTTTAGAAGAAGTTAAGGCTGTGGCAAAAGCGGCTCACGTTGCGGATTTTATAGAGAAATTGCCGGACGGATACGATACTCTTATCACAGACGGCGGCGTAAATCTTTCCAAAGGGCAAAAGCAGCTTATGACGATTGCCAGGGCTATGCTTTCGTCGGCGCATTTATTAATACTTGACGAGGCTACCAGCAATGTCGATACCCGTACCGAAATTCTTATTCGGGACGCCATGCTGTCGCTTATGCGCGGCAAAACTTGTTTTGTAATAGCTCACAGGCTTTCCACCATAAGAAATGCCGACCTTATTCTTGTCGTCAAAAACGGAGATATAGTCGAAAGCGGCAAACACAGCGAGCTTCTTAAGGCAAACGGTTTTTATTCTGAAATTTATCGCGCTCAGTTCGAGTGATAAATATATTTTTTTAAGTGAAAATTATTTCGATAAATTTTTATCTGTTTTTTTCAAACCCTATTGACATTCGCTTTTTTAAATTGTATAATTTTACCAGTATCGGAGATACAATAAAATCAAAGGGGTGAAAAACATGAAAAGAATAAGAGTAGTACAGTACGGTTGCGGTAAAATGTCGAAATACATTCTGCGTTATCTTCACGAAAAGGGAGCGGAAATAGTTGGCGCCATAGACGTCAATCCCGAGGTTGTCGGTAAAGACGTCGGTGACTTTGCGGAACTGGGGGTAAAAACGGGCGTTATTATTTCCAAAGATGCAGACAAAGTATTGGATGAATGTGACGCCGACGTCGCCATTGTGACTTTGTTCAGTTTTGTCGGTGACATTTACGAGCATGTCGAAAAATGCGTTATGCGCGGAATAAACGTCATTACGACTTGCGAAGAAGCTATTTATCCGTGGACGACGGCGGCAACGCTTACCAACAAGCTTGACAGTCTTGCAAAGGAAAACAACTGTACCGTTACCGGCAGCGGAATGCAGGATATTTTCTGGATTAACATGGTTGCTATGGTTGCGGGCGGATGCCATAACATTACTAAAATAAAGGGAGCTTACAGCTATAACGTAGACGAATACGGCATGGCGCTTGCAAAAGCACACGGCTGCGATTTGACAACGGCTCAGTTCGAAAAGGAGCTTGCTCATCCCACCGAAGTCGTTCCTTCTTACGCGTGGAACGCCGCGGAAGCAATCTGCAACAAACTGGGACTTACGATTAAATCAATAAAACAGGAGAACGTGCCCTGTACGTCCGACAAAGACATTTACAGCGAAACACTTGGTAAAACCATTAAGGCAGGCAAATGTATCGGTATGTCGGCGGTCGTCACCATTGAAACTTATCAGGGTATTATAGTTGAGGAGGAAACAATCGGCAAAGTATACGGACCTGATGACGGCGATATGTGCGATTGGTGGATTAAAGGCGAGCCCGATACGGAATTCCATGTCGTTAAACCCGCAACGGTAGAACACACTTGCGCGACCATTGTCAACCGTATTCCTTCGCTTTTGCGCGCTCCTGCAGGTTATGTTACCGCAGACGAGCTTGAAGAAATTTCTTACCTTACGTATCCCATGCATTACGAATTATAATTGACGTTTTTTTGGCAAGGGAGTGTCATTTCAAGACGCTCCCTTGTTTTATTTTAAATTTTATATGGTGACTGACTGATATATTTATCGTTATGTCAGCTTTTGAATTTAACTTGATTTTACATAAAAACACTGTTTAAGAATTATAAATTGCTTAATACGTATTTAAGTCAACGTGAATTTTTTACTAAAGCAAAAAGTGATCTTAATAAAAGTTTGCTAAGTCCGCTAAAAATAGTTTATGTGACTTAAGGCCATTCAGCAAATTTGTTGCAATCTGAATTTTATTTATTTTTACTCTATGATAAAAAGAGGAGAATGAAATATTTTTTCTCCTCTTTTTTTAACAAAAAAATAAAAAGCCAAATATTTTCTTTATTTAAACGCCTCTAACGCGAACATTATATCAAAAAAGAGGATTTTTGCAAATTCAAACCTGTATGTTTGCTTGCGAAAATCCTCTGAATACATTTAATAGAAAAAGGATGTCGAACGAAACAGTCCAATCAAAAACTGTATCAGATTCCGACATCCTTTCATGTGGCAGGGGAGACGCGATTATCCCGAAAGCCCAAAATTCAATAAAAAAATGCTTAATAAGCTCGAAAATGGCTTAAAAATAGCCGATTTCGGGCTTGTTTTTTTCGATTTTTTTATTTTTTGAAAATTTTTAGGGCAATTTTTAAGGCAACTTTTAGGGCAACTTTTGAAATGAAATTTACAATAAATTTTAATGCAAATATAAATGTTTATTGACTTTTCTATTTTATTTTGTTATTATATAATCAGAGGAAATGACAATGGAGAAAAACTTACTTAATAATTTAGTGCCGATTACGATGTTTAATCAAGGACAAGCGTCTAAAATATTCAATCGCTTGCAAGAAGAAAAACAAATCGTGGTATTAAAAAACAATGTGCCGACGGCAATTTTGCTTTCGCCAGATGAATATGACCGACTGTTAAATCTTGCCGAAAAAGGAGAGAACAAGCAATGAGCTATATTCTCAAACAATATGATACAGACTTGTTGTCTTTCGATATGCAAAAAGATATTGACGGAATTTCAGTACAGATTCTGTCGTTAAACGACGCGCAAAAATCTTTATTGCCCTTGGACTTGGAACTATCGGATCAAGGTCTGGCTAAATGGTTAAAGCACCGCACAATTCCGAGTAATCGTGCGTATGTGCAGAATTTTCTTGCCAAGCTCGGACTGAACGAAAAGGATACAAAAGGAATCATCGACTTTTGCAAAGGGCTTTCGCTCAATGATTGCTATTGGGTAGTAGATGAAAATTTCAACGGCAAATTTACGGAAAACAATTTGTACGATAACCGTTTTAGTAACGTGCTTTCTCGTATTGCTTTTACGGGTTATGGAAGTTTTCAAAAATCGTCGTTGCGTTCGTCGCCGGAATTTACTACAAACGGGATGCTTGCCAAATGTTGGCGCAGAGTAGACGGTAAAATCGTTTTGTATAAGTCGGGTACGGAAGGTTTTGCTAATTCAGGCAATGAGCCTTATTGCGAATATTATGCCTATCAGGTTGCCGAAGCAATGGGGATTAACGCCGTGCGATACGGGTTATCCAAATGGAAAGGGCGGCTGTGTTCTACCTGCGAGTTGTTTACAAGTAAAGAATATTCTTTTATGCCGATCGGAAATATCGTGAAAGACGGCGGAATCAAAGCGGTAATCGAATATTACAAATCGCTTAGTGATAAATACTATGACGCTTTTGTCGATATGATCGTATTCGACGCAGTTATTCTGAATACCGATAGGCATTTCGGCAATTTCGGTTTTATGGTAGATAATCGGACGAATAAGATTTGCGCTCCCGCGCCTTTATTCGACCACGGCTTATCATTACTGACATACGCTATGGATAATGATTTGCAAGATTGGGAGACTTATGCTAAAACGCGCGTCCCCGCGACCTATTCGGATTTTACGGAACTTGCAAAGCAGTTGATGGGGCATTCGCAAAAAGAAAAATTGCGTAAGCTCATCAATTTCAAATTCAAAAAACATCCAAGATATAATTGGTCGGATGAAAGATTAAGAATATTGGAACAAATGTTACGAAAACAAGTAAAATCAATACTATAAAAAACTTTATTTGTGTTTCTCGTCATACTCACCCAAAACTTCTTTGGGTGTTTTATAACCTAAACGAGAGTGTAGGCGCGAATTGTTATAGTATTCGATGTATTCTTTTACAGATTGGAAGGAGTCTTCGGGAGAATGGTATGTCTTTCGGCAGAGTTCTTCCTTTTTTAATGTGGCGAAAAACGATTCCATGTGTCCGTTGTCTTGCGGTGTGGCGATCCTTGAAAAGGATTGACGAATGCCATAGGATTTCAAAAGAGCTCTAATTGCCGTAGCAGTAAAGTTTGCACCGTTATCGCTGTGAAAAATCAACCCGTATGGCGGATTTCGTTTTGTATAGGCATCCATAAAAGTATTTGCTACAAGTGCGGAGTCGTTTGTAGGTAATATCGTATAAGAAATTACATAACGCGAAAAAATATCTTCGATAGAGCAAATATAAAACTTTGTGCCGAAAAGTTTTATTTCGGTAATGTCGCTCAGCCAAGCAATATCGGGCGCAGATAATGCGTATTCCTTTTGCCATTTCAGAATATTATCATTCAATGTGTTCCTGTTTTGTCGATATGCGTAATGTTTTGAGTTTACATTCGAGATTGAGGCGCGAGCGAAATAATTCAAGGCAGTTTGTAATATCCGTTTTGTGATAAGGAAAGTAATTGCCGATGAGTTTCGAGCAGGGGTAGGCGGCAACGAGTTCGGAGAACGGCTTGTTAAAGTACCATTGTGCGTAAGCGAGAACGTAGCCTACCCAATATTCGGGCGAAGAATAACTACTTTCTTCGATTTCCGTAGGCTCTTTGTTCAGGATAACGGCAAGCAATTCGTTTGCGGACTTTCCGAGCGCAAAAATAGGATTGGCGGTTTCCAATGGCAAGCACACGGGGGAAGATAAGAACAGCTCCATAAATCGGTCTATTTCTATTTTTTCCGTTAAAACGCCGAGTTCTATTACAGATGCGAGTTTTGTTTGTATTATCGGCAAAAATTCTTCATTGTAAGCGTGGATCATCGGCGGGGATACCTCTTATTATGTCGTTCAGATACAAATCGTTCGGCGTAGGCGCGCCGCGTCTATTGGATAAAAATTCCATTCTCGCGCGGTCGTTGCGTTCTTTGCGGAGCGGATAGTAAGTGGCTGCGTCGGCGATTTCGTAGCCTAAAAAGCGGAGATTGTCAAACGCTTTTTCGCTCATTAAAACGATCTGTTCGCCGAGATTGCCGAGCCGTAATGCTTCGGATAACCGTTTGACGGAAATAGTGTTGTTCAAAAAACTTTCCGCATACGCAAAGTACGAGTCGTCGGCGCGGTAGCCTTTGATAATATCGTAGTTTTGTGAGGAAAGCGAAAAGTGTGCGACAAGATATTGCTTGCCGAGCTTGGATATATCGGTTTTCAGATTGAATACGCGGTGTTGTAATAAAAGAGTGATCCAATGCAAAACCGTAAAACCTTTTCCTGATAAGTTAAGAATTTTCAGATTTTGCAGATCCAAAGCGTATATGTTGGCGCAACCGTCGCGGTTTTCGTCCACCGCCCATTCTTTTGCGAGTTTGAGCGATTCGGTGCAGTAAAAGCCGCGTCCGTAATCGTTATGCGGTTTTCATTTGCCGTAAGCGGGCTGTTTCAATATGGAAACGGAGCCGTGAAAAATAGTGATATTAGCCATATCGATTTTCTCCTATGGCTACATTATAACATTACAATGTCTCAAAGTAAATAGATATTATTCAGTATGATGTCATAAAATAAGGTTGTGTTATTTCAGAGGGAAACCTTGTTTATAACGGTACGGTGAAATGCCATATTCTTTTCTGAATACGTTGCAAAAATATGCCAAGGAGTGAAAACCGCATTTTTCGGCTATTTTCGATATATTTTCTTTTTCGTTTATAAGCAGTTTTGTTGCGTTGTTCAGTTTTGTTTTCGTAAGATATTGAGAAAAGGGAATGCCCATAACCTTTTTGAAACTTCGGCACAGATATGCTTCGGAAATATAAAATTCTTTCGCGACCGATTTTATACCCGATATTTCTGCGTAATTCGAATCTATATATGTGCATATGGATTTTATTCTGTTCGATATGTCCGTTTCGATTTTGTTGATAACGGGTGCGTCGCTCAAATATTTCATAAGATATGCAAAAAGTTCGAATATACGTTCGTCGTCGGAAACGTATATGTCCTTCATAGAGTTGAAAAGCGATTGTATTTGCTCTTGAACTTCTTTTTCGGGACGAATATGAGTATGAGCGAAAACGCCCATAAGTATTTCTATGGATTTCGGGGTAAAATATTTATTAAGGAATTTATTCGAAATTTGCAATAAAATACGCGTTCCGTTGACGTTTGTTTCATGCACTACGTTGGGCGGAATGAGAATAAAATCGCCTTTGTCGACGTTGTATACGCAATTATCGATTTTCTGAGAAGATACTCCGTTAAGCTGATAAAAAAGTTCATAATGGTCGTGAGAGTGCGGCGAATGCTTCCACTCTACATGATAAATTTCGAATACAAAACCCGTTTTTTCGAGAACTTCTTCTTCCATGATTTCGATTCCTTTATATATATATTTTCCTTTTGGTCATTATTTTATAACTTTTTGGCTAAAAAAGCAACAATTTTATAGAAATATTGATATGGTTTATGTTATAGTAATCCTATCGAAAGTATTTTGGGACTGAGGTTTTGCAAATGGATTTGGGTTTACTCGAAAATTATACGGCACAAAAGGGCACATTGCCGCCGCGCAGTTATTATATTCCGTTTTCGACATTCGAAAACGATATGAGAAAGGAACGTTCCGACAGAGTAACGCTTCTCGATAAGTGGAAATTTGCTTTTTATCCGTATTATACGCCGTCGGTCGAAACGGACGAACCGACGCAAGTTTATTCGGTTCCGTTTTGTTGGCAAAAAGCGGGGTTCGACTATGAACAGTACACTAATATAAATTATCCCATACCGTACAATCCGCCGTATATAGACAAAGAGAATCCGTGCGGCGTCTATGTTACGCAATACGATGCCGGAGTTAAAAACGGCAAATATTACATAATTTTCGAGGGCGTGGACAGCGCGTATTATCTTAGCGTAAACGGGCGCGAAGTCGGATTCGCTACGGGAACGCATTGTACTCACGAGTTTGATATAACGGATTTTTTGCACGACGGTTCGAACATTTTACGCGTTACGGTGTTTAAGTGGTGTTCGGGAACATATCTCGAAGATCAAGATAAGTTTCGTTACAGCGGAATTATTCGAGACGTTTACGTTTTGCGCAGACCCGACGATCATATAACCGATTACAAAATAACGACGGACTATTCCGAAGATGCCGGGACTGTCGTATTGGAGATCGATAAACCCGTTTCCGCAACGCTTTACGATAACGGAAAGCCGTTGGGTTTCCAAAAAGACACCAAGTGTGTTTTCGAGATTGAAAAAGTCAATTTGTGGACGGCGGAAACTCCTTATCTTTATCGCTTGGAAATCGAGTACAACGGCGAGCATATAGTTGAAAGCGTAGGCATAAGAAAAGTGTCTATTGACGGCAACGTGTATAAAATAAACGGCAAACCCGTTAAATTCAGAGGCGTGAATCGACACAGTTCCACTGTTCGCGGAGCCGTCGAAACTCTCGAAGACATCGAAAAAGATCTTGCGATGATGAAGGCACACAATATAAATGCGATAAGAACGGCGCATTATATGCCTAATGCTTACTTGCCGTTGCTTTGCGACAAATACGGTTTTTACGTGTTGGAAGAATGCGACATCGAAACTCACGGCGAAGTTCAAACGAGCGGTGCGTTCGTCGCCGAAGATTGGAACAGAGCGGCAAACAACGAAAAATGGATCGACAGTTTTATGATGAGAACGGAATCTATGTTTCAGCGAGACAAAAACAGAACCTGTATCGTTATGTGGTCGCTCGGAAACGAATCCGGTTGGGGCAAAAATTTCGAGGAAACGTCGCGCTATTTGCATGGCGTCGACAGTCGTCCCGTTCAATACGAAGTGGCGAGTACGGTTTGCGGCTTCGAAAACAAAGAGACCGACATACACTCGCTTATGTATATTGGAGTACAAAGGTGCGAAGAAATCTTGAAGAGCGGCGAGTGTAAGAAACCGTTTTTACTTTGCGAGTATTCGCACGCAATGGGTAATTCGTGCGGAGATTTATTCGATTATCGCGAGGTTTTCGATAAGTACGATTGGGCGCTCGGCGGTTTTGTTTGGGAATGGTGCGATCACGCCGTAAAAACGAAAGACGGTAAATTTTTATGGGGCGGCGAGTCCGGCGAATTTATGCACTCGGGTAATTTTTGCGTCGACGGACTTGTCACTCCCGATCGCCGCGGCGGTTCTGCGCTCGAAGAATTGAAACAGGTTTATGCTCCGATAGACGTGCGGTATGACGACGGCGCGTTTACGGTGATAAATCGTTACGACTTTATTTCTTTGAATGACGTCGATTGCACTTATTGCATAAAAAAGAACGGCGAAACCGTTTCGGAAAACGAACTCGATATATCGGGCATAAAAGCTCGCGAAAGCAAAACGTTTGACTTGAATGTACCCGATTACAGCCACGATTACGAGACCGTCGATTTTAGTTTTTATGTCGGCAATACAGAAATCGCAACCCGTCAGATTATTCTTCACGACGTTTATTCGCAAGGATTTTCTTCCGAATGCGCATCGGTGTCGGCTGTTATGGCATCGGATCGCTCGGTAATTGTGAAAACGCGCGGGGCGGTATATAAAATCGGCAGAGACGGCATGATAAATTCCGTTACGGTCGCAGGACGCGAAAAGTTGAAAAGCCCCGTAAAACTCAATACGCATCGTGCGTTTATCGATAACGACAAGCGTATGAAGCAAAGTGTTTTGGAGGGCGTGAAGCTTGGAGAGATTGTAAAACGCGCATATTTTTTTGCACGCGAAACAAAAGTCGACGGCAATGTCGTTTATGTAAAAGGTGCTATCGTTTCGGTGCAACTCGGTTGGAGAATCGATACCGAAATCGTATACGCATTTTATGATGACGGAAGAGTCGGCATAGACGTCAATGCCGTTCAGAAACCCAATGGATTGAATGATTTTTTGATGCGTTTCGGATTCGAAATTCCGCTTTCCGAAGAATATGAGCGTATTAAATATTTCGGCAGGGGTCCGGGCGAATGTTACGAGGATAAAAAGCATTCGGCGACAGTCGGGTTGTATGACGAAAAGATAGAAGATATGTACGTGTTGTATCTCAAGTCGCAAGAGGGCGGCAGTCATGTTGATTCGAGAAAAGCGGAAATTTACAGCAAAAACGGTTCCGTAACGGCTTTTTCGGATAAAAACTTTTCGTTTTCTCTATCGCCGTGCAAAACTGACGAATATCCGATTCATATCGATGACGTAAAAGTAACGCGTTCGCCCGTGTTCAATATAGATTATCGTATGCGCGGAATAGGCAGCGCGTCGTGCGGTCCCGAGCTACTTGATAAATACAAAATAACAGAAGAAAATATTTCGTTTTCTTTTGATTTGATTTTTTGTTGAGGAATATTTGGAGACGGAATATGCGACAAAATCATCTTTTCCCGTTTTTATGGATAACAGGCGAAAACACGAGCGGAATCGTCGAAGAAATTGCGGCGATTTACGAAAGCGGCGCGCGTGGTTTTTGCGTGGAAAGTCGAACTTGCGAAGATTTTTGCGGTGAAAAATGGTTTGAGATTATGAATAAAGTGCTTGCGGAAGCGAAAACGCGCGATATGCAAGTATGGCTTTTGGACGATAAACATTATCCGACGGGATTTGCCAACGGCGCAATAGAAAAGAAATATCCGGGGCTTCGTCCTTATAGAATCAAATGCGATTTTGTCGACGTCGAGGGCGAAGCGGGAGAAGCGTCGATATTGCTTAACAGCGTTTCGGATACGGTAAACGAAGATGAAATTATCGGAGTATTAGCCGTAAAGACAAACGGAAACAAAGCGAGAATACTTTCCGATTTGACGCGAAACGTAACGGGCGATCGTCTTGTATTCGATTATGACGGTAAGCCTATACGAATTTGCACATTGAAAAAAACGAGAAGCGGCGCCGAATATGCGGATAGACCGTTTTATATCGATATGTTAAATCCAAATTCCGTCGACGTTCTTATACGCGAGGTATACGAGCCGCATTATAGCAGATACGTAAAAAACGGAGATTATCGAGGAACTTTTTGCGGCTTTTTCTCCGACGAACCGCGCTTCGGAAATGGCTTTTCCGTCGAGAATCCTATGTGTGAATTCAACGCATACAAAAACACGCTCGGCATTTTCGGCATGACGTATCCGTGGAGCGAAAATTTGAGCCGAAAGTTTTCGCCGCATGATTTGTTGAGCTTGTGGTATGATACGGGAGACAATACGTCGGAAATCAGAACGGCTTATATGAACGAAATAACTTCGGCTTACGGCGAGAACTTTTCGGGCAGACTTTCCGCTTGGTGCCATGAGAGGGGACTTACGTATTGCGGTCATATAGTGGAAGATATGGGCGCGCATACGCGTTTGGGATGTTCTGCGGGTCATTATTTTCGCAGTCAGACGGGCGCCGATTATGCGGCGGTAGACGTTGTGTTGCATCAAATTAAGCCGTTTTATGAAAAACCGCATTTTGCGCCTATTGCGGGCGGGTATGCCGATCCTATGTTTTTCGATGGTACGCTCGCAAAACTTGCGTCGAGTTGCGCAAGACTTTATGAAGAAAAACAAGGACGCTCTCTTTGCGAAATTTTCGGTGCATACGGATGGGGCGAAAGCATAAACGAAATGCTGTATCTCGTAAATCATATGCTCGTTCGCGGAATAAACGCATTTATTCCGCACGCGTATTCGCAAGCGTTTCCGAATGACGATTGTCCGCCGCATTTCGGCAAGTCTGCGTCGCTTTTCGGCGGCTATAAGCTCGTTATGCGTTATATGAAAAAAATGTGCGAACTTTTCGAAAACGAATGCGCGGATATAAAAACAGCCGTTTTGTATCATGCCGAAGCAGAGTGGAGCGGCGGAAAATATATGCCCGTCGATACGGTTGCGGTCGCGCTTATGCAAAGACAGATCGATTTCGATATTCTGCCCGCCGATAAATCGGATTGCGCCGATAGATATGAGTATTTGATCGTACCGTATGCCGAACGTTTGTCTGCGGAAGCCTTGCGCAAAATAAGTCTCGTAAAATCAGCCAAAATATTAAACTTGAAAAGCAATTCGAGCAGAGAGCTTGCGGCGGTTGCGAACGCTTTGCCGCGTACGGTTAATTTATTCGGAAAAGGAAGCAGACATATTCGTGCCATGAAGTTTGCGGGAAAAGAAAAATATTTTTTGCACAACGAGGGAAGCAAAGCGGTAAATTTGAGAGTTTGTCTTTGCGCCGATTCGTGTAAAATAATCGATCCGCTTTGCGATACGGAAGATATCCGTGCGGTAAAAGACGGGAAAGCAAACTTGTGTTTGCGACCGGGACAGGCGGTGATAATCGAAGGTTCTGCGGCAACGGCGAACAAACGCGCATCGATAATGCCGCTTGATTTCAAAAAGATTTTTGAAGACGATGAGGCGATAATATACGAGATATCGGCGAAATTCGAAAACGGGGACGAATTGCGGTTCGAATATACGGGCGAATGGGCGCGCGTTCGAATCGAAAACCGGGAATACGACAGTATAGGCGGATTTGCTTCCGTTGCGGTGCAAGAGTTCGGCGAAAAAAGAATCGTTATTACGATATATAAGAATATTGCCGAGAGAGTGCGCGACGAGTTGAGTAAATTCGATATATTTCGTCCGTCGCGTTTGAAAAATATCGGGATAAAAAGATAAATAAATTTGAAAAAATCAATAGGAGGCAAAAGAAAATGAAAGAGAAAAAGATTAAAACATTTGCGACTTTGCTCTTGGCGTTGATTGTGGGCGTTTGCGGCACGGGTTGCGCCGAAACAGTAGACGGCGGCATCGAACTCGATCCGAACAAAGAAACCATTTTGGTGCAGGTCCATGGCGGCGGTTACGGCAGCGATTGGGCTGTCAAAATGCTTTCGGAATACAATAAAATGATTGCCGACAAGTACGACGGCAGATTTCAGTTCGGTAAAAAGCAAGACGTTATCGAAGTTATCGACGTTATTTCCAAGCAGATAAGCTCTGGCGTCAACGGTGCGGACATATTTTTCACCGACGAGTGCAATATGACTCCTGCCATTCAAACGGGAAAACTTTTGGATCTCGCGCCTGTGTGGGACGCGACGCCCGACGCGGCCGAGCCTACGCGAAAGCTAAGCGAAAAATTCGCTTTCGGCGACGAACTCGTCGAAATAGTCAAGGGCTCGAAAGGAACGGAAAGATATGCGATTCCTTATACGATGGGAGTTTCGGGAATCATCTACGATCATGATTTGTTCGAGGAGATGGGTTGGCTTATAAAAGACGGCGCGGATTCTTCTAAGCTAAGCAAAGGAAACGACGGAAAATTCGGCACGTACGACGACGGCTTGCCGTCTACGCTTGCGGAGTGGAGAACGCTCTTGGATAACATAATGAAGTCGCAAATGATTCCGTATGTGTTGATGGGCAGCGTCGGAACGGGCGGCGGAAGCGAGCACGTAGAAGAACTCATATGGGCGCAGTACGAGGGGATAGAGAGCTATAAAACGTCCTTTTCGTACAACGGGAAAATGTACCGTCCCGACACGCAAGATACGGTGGATATAACGCCGGCTACCGGATACAGAGTATATGCGGAGAGTCAGGGGCGCGATAAAGGCATAGATATCGTAAGCGAATATATTCTCGGAAATCGCGGAAGCGAAACGCTTTATCACGACGAGAGTTTAACTCTTACTCATACCAAGCAAGAAGAAAAATTTTTGTACAGCCATAACGAGGGAAAGCGAATAGCTATGCTTCTGAACGGTAATTGGTGGGAGAACGAGGCGCGTCGCGTGTTCGAATCCGACGTGAAAGAAAACAAAGGCGATACGCAATGGGCTTTCGGAAATCGTGATTTCCGCTTTCTGCCCGTTCCGCAAATCGAGGGTCAGCATCCGTCGAGCAACAATAAATCGTTCTTTTCGGTCAACTCTTACGGCACGACGTTTGCCGTTCGCTCAAACGACGAGATGAAAAATCAAGCTATTCTCGACTTTTTGACTTATTTTGCTTCCGATGCGGGTCTTACGTCGTTTACTCAGAGCGTCGGTGTTTTGCCGGCTTATCGAGTAAAGCTGTCCGACGACGTGTTGAAAACGCTTTCTCCGTTCGGAAGAAACTACTATGAGATTGCAATGTCCGATTCCGCGGTAATTGTAAATCCTATGATGGAAAGATACGCCAATCGCGCGATAAACGTGTTCAACGCGAATGCGCCGAAGCGTTTCGTTTATCAATCGAGCGAAACCAAATCCGCGAATTCGACAATGAGAGCAAAGCTCGGAAAGGATAACGTTCCGGGCGAAACGGGCGAAGAAAAAGTCGAGAATTACAAATCGGGTTTGAAATCCGTATGGAATTCCGAAAATTGGAGTCAGACTTTCGGAGGTGTTATTTGATGCAACGGCAACAAATCGGAATAAAAATGAATAGGCATCGCTATTCGATACGCAGAGGAGTGTTTATCGGCGCTTTGCTTGCATGGCCCTTGATTCAACTTGCGATATTCTATTTTTACGTAAACTTCGAATCGTTTTTTCTTGCGTTCCGTTCGGTAGATACGGAACTCAATACGATTTGGGTGGGATTTTCGAATTTCAAAACAGTGTGGCAAGATATTACGAAGCCCGGGTCTGTTATATTGCTCGGATTGCGCAACGGAATAATACTTTGGGTCGCACAGTTTTTGATACATACCCCGTCGTCCTTGCTGTTTGCTTTTATGATATACAAAAAATATCGCGGCACGAATTTGTTTCGCGTTCTCGTGTTGTTGCCTTCCATAATTTCGGGTATGCTTGTGGCGCTTATGTTCAAAATGTTTATCATAAATTTGCCTAAACTTATTCCGTCTATGCCCGACATATACAATGACCGTCCGTTTTTTACTTGTCTGTTTTATTCCGTTTGGATGGGACTTGCCGGCAACGTAATAGTATACCCGAACGTAATGAACGGCACAGACCCGAGTATAAGGGAGAGCGCGCGATTGGAGGGCGCGTCGTCGCTTCAAGAATTTTGGTACATAGTGCTTCCGCTCGTCATGCCTACGTTTACTACGTTTACGGTAACGAGCGTGGCAACGCTGTTTATGGGAAGCGGTCCTCAATTTCTTTTTTGGGGATATAACGCGCCCGACGAGGTTATGAACCTGAATTATTGGATATTTACTAAATCGACGCAGGAAAACGCGGCGCTCGAATACGGTTACAATTCGGCGCTGAGCTTGCTTTTGACGCTTATTACAATTCCCGTTACGTTCGGCGTAAAAGCTATTATGGAAAAGGCGGATCCGATGAATGATTAAAGAAAAAGAAAAAATGCGGGCAAAAACCGCAAAGCCGACGCCTCTTTACGGCGATCGTAACAGCCGCGCGAAATACGTTGTGTCGGGAATCGTATTCGGGTTGCTCGGCGTTATCATGGTAGTGTACGTAATATCTTTGCTTATTCCGCTTTTGTGGACGATTATGTCGAGTCTTAACGATTCGTACGGCTTCTCGATGCGTCCGTTCGCTTTCCCCAAAGAACTTCATTGGGATAACTTTGCTTACGCTTTTAAGCAATTGGAAGTCGAAATATGGGTGTTTACCACGCAAAAACTCATCAAATACAGCTATTTGAATATGTTTTTGTACAGCGTTATCTATGCGGCGGGAATAACGATAGTAGGACTTGTAATGAACTTTATTTGCGCTTATCCCGTAGCTAAGTATAAGTTTTTCGGTCGCAAATTTTTATACAACCTTACTATTATTATGATGATAGTGCCCGTTGTGGGTACGTTGCCGGCAAATCTGTATGTGCGTCGAGTTCTCGGCATTTACGATAACATATGGCTTTATATTCTGACTACGCCGGGCGGATTTACCTTTAACTTTTTGTTGTTGTACGGCTTTATAAAAGGATTGAGTTGGAATTATGCCGAATCCGCGTTTATCGACGGCGCGTCCGATTTTCGCGTTATGGTAAGCATATATCTTCCGATGTGCATGCCGTTGCTTACGGGCTTGTTTCTGCTCGGTTTCGTGGGATCGTGGAACGATTATACGACCATAATCACATATTTACCGAGCACTCCGAATCTTGCATACGGCGTTTATATATTCGATCAGTATGCAGTAGTCAAACGCCATACCGAACCGCAAGTGCTCGCGGCGTTCTTACTGCTTGCCGTGCCTACGGCGGCGTTTTGGGTATTCGCTCAACGGTTTGCATTGCGTTCTGTGGTGATAGGAGGACTCAAAGAATGATGAAAACAAGAAAAAGAATTTATTTAATTCCGATATTAGCGTCGATTGCGCTTTTGTGTTTGTGCTGCGCGCTTTGCGGCGGTGCGAAAACCGCAGACGCGGAGGTGCGTACGAACGCCGATTTCCGTTCCGAATACGGTACGGGATATGCATTAAGACTCGATGCGAGCGGAGCTACGGTAGACGGTAAAGCCGCCAAGGCGGAAATACGGCTTATGCACGAAGATGAAACCGTGCTTACGGTCTCCGACGGACAGGTTGCAAGCTATGTTCTTCAAGCGGGTAATTATACGGTTATATACTGTGTTTATTACGGCAATAAATACTATACGGATACGTATGGTTTTACCGTAAAAGATAAGCCGTACTTCGATTTTTCCGCATTAAAATCGCGCTATGCGCTCGGTTCGTTTTTGCCCGCGAATGTAGATATAGTGAGCGGCGGAACGAGAAAGCCCGCTTCTTTGACGCTTTCCGCTCCGAGCGGAACGATTGCGCTTACGGGCGACTCGTTCTTGCTTGAAACTCTCGGAAATTATACGCTTACCGCGACCGCCGAAGCGGACGGTAAAATCGAGAGCGACAGCTTTTCGTTTACCGTCGAAATGCAGACGTATGCAGACCTGTTTTCTTCCGAACAAGGCTCGGTGAATATAGTTTACAATACCGATGCGCCGTCGTATCGCAAAGCGGGCAACGGCGTGAGCATAGGCGGACCGAACGGAACGCGCGTTCGATTTGCGAATGCGGTAGATATTTCGAACTTTTCTTCCGCCGATTCCGTAATGAAATTCGCCGCATATCTGGGCGACGGTTATTCGGATATCGAACACGTGTATTTGCGTCTTATCGACGTATACGACGAAACCAACGTTTTGACGTTCGATGTTTATTCCGTTCCCGATTCGAGCGCGGTGTACGTTCGCATGCTCTACGACGATATAAGTCTCGGGGCTATGAGCGACGGCAGTAATCCCGGCAGTTTCGACCCGGGAAACGTGTATGCGACTGCCGTTATGGACGTTACGTTTGCCGACAGATTCGACAAAGGGCGCGCGGGCGACAGAACGAGCTATGCGGATCTTCGTCTCGACTACGCCGAAAAAATCGCGTATACGCTTCCTCGATGCGACGACGAGCCTTTCGCCGTTTTGAAAATGAACGATTCGGATCAGGTCGGGGTAGGCAAAGAGTGGCGCGGTTTTACAAACGGAGAAGTGCGGGCGGAGATAGAAATTTCGGGCGGAACGAACAACCGTATTTTGGTTACCGAATTTTTCGGACAGCCGCTTTCCGGTACGGATATCGAGGATAAGACGGCTCCGTCGGTTATAACCGAAGTGAACGGCGAAATTCTTCCCAAGGCATATGTCGGCAAAAAGTACAAAATCCCCGCCGTTACTCGCATAGTCGACGCGATAGACGGAGTGGTCGGTTTTGCTTCTCTCGACGTACGGTTGAACGAAATGAACGGTAAAGTCCCGACGGATATAACCGATGAAATAAAGGACGGCTTTTTCACTCCGAGCAAGCCCGGCGAGTATCGCGTGGAATATTATACGAGCGACAGCCGCGGTAACCGTTCGGTAAAAATATGCCGCTTTACGGCGGAGGAGTACACGGGCTTTTACGAGCTTTCGTGCAATCTTCCTGAATCGGCTTTTGTGGGCGGAAGTGTACGTCTTCCGGCAGTCGGTTTGAGCGGGCTTTCGACGCTCGTAAAGCAAGAGGTCAAGTATTTCTATAACGGCATAGAGCTGAAAGCGAAAGCGGGAGACGTAGTAAAACTCGAAAAAGCCGGCACGTTAAGCGTGCGATACGACTTTATCGACTATATAGGCACTCGCGTGGCGAATACGAAAGTAATGCGCATAGAAGCAAGCGACGAACCCGTATTCGAGATAATAGGAGTGCCTCCCGTAGCCATAAAAGGCAAAACACTGTATCTTCCGGATTTTACGGCGACAGACTATCGCTATGAAGTCGGAGACGCTCGCCGCACTCCCGAACGAACGTTGAAAATCGGAAACACCGTTCTCGACGTTTCCTTTCGCGCTTACGAAGTAACGGAAGCGGCGGGAGAGACTCTTACGGTAGAATACGGAGCGGGCGGCGCCGTCAAAACGAGACAAATAAAAGTCATCGATCCGAAAACGCTTTTGGGCTATTTCGAAACGAATGCCGCCATGACGGAGGCGATTGCCGTCGGTTCAAGCGGGCAGAGCGAAAAAGTAGGTATTGACCTTACGTTCGATTCCGAAACGTCGTTTACTTCGGTCAATCCGCTTGCGCTTTCCGATACGGGAACGTTCACGCTTACGGCGGAAACTTCCGTCGGGACTTTCTCGACTGCCGTATTGCGGCTTACGGATTTTTACGATCCGTCTCGAAGCATCGAAACACGAATAGATATGCAAAGCGGCATTATGAGAATAGTCGGCAACAGCAAAGAATATCCGATCGATTTGAGCAAGGGCGTTGATATTACGTACAGCAACGTTTCGCACAGCTTTTTGGGCGTTGCGAGAGTAGAAAAATATCTAAACGGCGAAGCGTTCGACGGGCTCGGAGAAATGGTTACGGCAACTCTTTCGTTTGAGGAAGTTACGGCGGAAAGCAGTGTGCGACTGACGTACTTTAAGCATTCTCTGTATCAATATGCGACGGACGGCGATTACGAGGACGCAAGCGTACCGTACGTTGTTTGCGACGGCGAAGTTAAATTCGACGGAAACCTTTTGATAGTTCCTGCGGCAAACGCTTGGAAGAATTTCGCGGGAACGAGCGAGCTCAAAGTCAGCGTGCGCGCGCCGAGCGGAATACTTATGAATCGCGAATCGGCAACAAAAGCATATACGTTCGAGGCGACCGATTATGGCGTTTATACTATATCTTACGGCATGGGTTCGCGCAATTACCGTACGATTTCGGTAGAGCGCAGGAACGATGCCGAAATTGTTTTCGCTCCCGTAAACGCAATTCCGCGAAGCGTTTCGAGCGGCTACGAGCTTACTTTGCCGGACATCGAAGTTTCGTCGGGCGAGGGGACGAGCGCGTATATGACGGTTCAGGCTCCCAACGGAGCGATAACGCTATGCAAGGCGGGCGACAAATTGATTTTGGATAAAGACGGCATATATCGTATTACTATAACCGTGTTTAACGAATACAGAATGAAAGCGTTGCACTACGAAATATCGGTAGGGGGTAATGTATGAAGAGAATAAAAAGAATCGGAACAATATTGTTGAGCGTGTTGTTGTTTGCGACGCTCGTTGCGGGTTGTGCGAAAAAAAGCCCGACGAATCCCTCGGACCCCGCGCCGCTCGATATGCTTACGCAAAACGGAGAAAGCGAATATCGCGTGTTGCTGTCGGAAAAAGCGTCTCCCGCGGAGCAGACGGCGGCTAACGAAATAGTGGATTACGTAAATTCCGTTACGGGCGTAATGTTGACGGTTGTGCGAGACAACGCCGCAGAATTGCGTACGACGTGTAAGTATATAAGCATAGGCGAAAACAAGCTCAAAGAATACGCGAAAATCGACAACTCGAATCTCAATTCCGACGGATACGTGTTGAAGAAAATACGTCAAACCGTCTTTATAGTCGGAGAATGCGACAGAGCCACGCTGTACGGAGCATACGATTGGTTGGAACGTACGCTCGGCGTAAAGTTTTTGAGCGGTTCGTACGAATATATTCCCGAAAAGAAAGACGTTGCGCTCGAAAATATCGACGTGAGAAGAATTCCCGCGTTCGAAAGCCGTTCGGTTTATTACGACGCGTGCAACGAGGATATTTATTTAGGACCGAAGCTCGGTTTCGCAACGTATTATCCTAACGACAATACGGCGGTCGGCGGCACTTATCGCGACAGGTGGTGCTACGACATGCACACGACGTCTTATTTGGTAGACCCCGCCGAGCGCGTCAATCCGAACGACGAAAACGATAAGCGCACGATGTATGACGTTCATCCCGAGTGGTGGAGCGCCGCCGAAAAGGGTTGTCCTTGTTTTTCCGGCGGTTTGGTTACCAATTACGAAAACGGAGTAAAAACGGATTTGACTTTGGACGATCCGCGTTTCGGCACTTTGGAAGAAGGCGAATCCTTTATCCGTCTGTGTATAGAGCGCGTCAAAACATATATCGTCGAACATCCGGACGTAAGATACGTGATATTGGGACAGCCCGATAATAACAACACTTGTAATTGCGACAAATGCAAAGCGGAACTCGAACTCATGAACAACAATCGCAGCGCGCAATATATGTTGTGGATTAACCGCGTAGCCGAAGAAGTTCAGAAATGGATTGCGGAAGAAAACATAGATCATATACCCGTGCAGTTTGCGCGCACGGCGTACGTTTGGACCGAGGCGGCGCCCGTAACGCTCGACGCAAGCGGAAAATACGTGCCCTTGCACGAAAAGCTCGTTCCGCGCGACGACGTTTATATCGTTATGTGCCCCGCGCAAGCAAGTTTTATTCACCCCGTGTTCGACCCGAATTGCGAGACTAACAAATACGCCACGGGCGCATATTTCGAGCAGTGGAAAACTCTTACGAACAAGTTTGCTATATTCGATTACAACGTGGATTTTTTCAATTATCTTAATTGGTTTCCCAATCTTGCCGTCATTCAGCAAAACATTCAATACTATTACGAGGGCGGCGCAATAGGCTACATTATGGAGGGTGCGGGCGGAAGCAATAATTGGTATCAGCAGGATATGGAATGTTACGTTATAGCCAAACTCATGTGGGACCCGTATCAGGATATAAACGCGCTTATTTCGGAATTCAACAGATATTACTACGGAGAAATAGGCGGCAAAATCGCAGACAAAGCCGTGCAGTTTATACAGTCGCATTTCGTTTATCAGTCCGAGGTGCAGTCGCCTACGCCGGGGCACGGGCGCGACGTTCGCATTTACACGGGCTACAATCCTTGGATTTTGTCGAACGAAACGCTTAATCCCGTATTTTTGAACGCGGCATACGACTATATGGACGAAATACGCGAAAGCATAGTAAACGACGGTATTTCTCAAGCAGAGCGCGACAAACGCATTGCCAATCTCGAAACGTTCGAAGTACAAATCGATTTTATGCGATACGTTCCGTATATAGACAAAAAAGCGGAAACCTTAGACCGCGAAACCTACGATTTTATAGTCGATTTCTACGACAAGTTGGCGCGTAACGGTATACGGCGGTTCAGCGAGGGCGGCGAGTATATTTCCGAGATACGCAAACAGCTCGGGTTTTAAGGGAGGACGGTATGAAAAAATATACCAAAATATTGCTTTTCTCTTTGCTCGGCGCGTTGCTCCTTTGTGCGGTGCGCTTCGGTGCGGGAGAATTCGGCGTCCTAGCCGAAAATACTTATTCTTACGCCGTCGATTTCGAACTTGCGCCTACGGTGAAAATAGAAGATCGAATCCGTATGGACGCCGCGGGAATAAAAGTAATCGAATCGGATAATTTTTACAGCGAACACGGACACTCGTTTGCCGTTTTCGAAAACAACGTGCGCTATCGTTTCAAGCTGAAAATCGACGCCGAGCAAGACGGACCGGAATACAGGGTTTTTTTCGCGGGGCAGTCGCAATGGCGCTCGTATTGGCTTAATTTCAATCGCGGCGAGAGCAAAATAGCGTTGCACAGTGCGGGCGGCGCGAGCGCGGGAAGCGGTATAACGGCGGCGACGAGCAAATCTTTTGAGATAGATACCGAAAAAACATTCGATATTACGCTTTGCGTCATAGATATCTATAGCGGCGAAAAAATCGTCGGAGACCGCGTCGTGGCTTCGGTAAGCGACGGCGAAAAGTCCGCAAGTCTTTCATACGACTTTATCGGCGAAGATCGCAACGGAGCCGTTCGTGAAGAAATTTACGGCGGCGCGACGGGTAAATGTCTCGGCGTGTACGCATATCAGGGAGTTTACGAAATAAATTTTCTGCCCGCGGATTTTTCGAGAGACTACGTTGTGTATATAGACGACGGCGAAAGAAAGGTCTTGCACGAAATTTCTTACGGAGATGCATACGACTTCACGTCGGACGTCGATTTGTCGTCCGGGCGCGAGCTTATCGGGTTTAAGGCGATAATAGACGGAGTAGAAACCGATATTCCCGCAAGCGGTGTTTGGACGACCGATATCACCGTGAAAACGGGGAGCTTATACAGCGCGCGGATATATCCCGTTTTTGCGCCCGTCGCTTATAACGTTGTTTGGGATTTGCCGTCGGGAGCTGCGGCAATCGATGCGCCGAACACCGTTTCGGACGTTATGAAAAATTTGCCCGCCGTTTCAGTTACGGATTCGGACAAAGCGTTTTTTGGTTGGTATCTCGATTCGGAATATTCCGAGCCCGCAGTGTTGCCGCTTGCGATAACGCGGGATATAACGCTCTACGGAAAAGTGGACGCATTGCCCGCTCCGAGCGCGATAACATATGTTTTGGGAGAGGGCGCAGTAAATCATGCGGACAATCCGAGCTCGTACACAATGCGCGATTCGGTTGAACTGAAAGCGCCCTCGCGCGACGGTTATCTGTTTTGCGGCTTCGCAGAGGGCGGCTCGATAGCGGCTGGGACGCAAGGCGCGAAAACGTTTACCGCGCTGTGGATTAAAGACGAATTTCCTAAGTCTGACAGCGTATTCGTATCGTCGCTTCCGAGACGCTTGCCGCTTTATCCTATCCCGAGCGGCGCAAGTTGCACGGTTTCGCTGACTTTCGGCGGCGAGAGCGTAGACGTATCCGACGCTTCGGCGATATTCGCAAACGCGGGCGAATACGTTGCGACTTATTCGATAGCACTGCCACTCGGCGGAAGCGCGACGCGCACGGTCAAGTTGACGGCGCAGCCTGTTTCGCTGTCGGTACAAGGCGAATACAAATCGTCTTATTCTGCGGGCGAAACTCTCGTATTGCTCGACGCGACCGCAAGCGACCCCTTGCTTCCCGTTTCGGTTGGCGTGTACAAAAACGGAACGGAGTGCGGATATAAAGATTTTTCGGTCGTACTCGAAAAAGGCGATTATCGAATCGTGTATTCGGCAGAGGGAGCGGATGACGTTGTCGTTTCGTTTTCCGTGGAAAGCGATAAGTCGGGTAAGGGTTGCAGTGCAACAAACGCGGGATTTATAGTGCTGTGGGTTGCGTTGGGTATTATTTTCGCGGGCGGCATCTCCGCGGCGGTTATAATATTGGTAAAAAGGTCAAAAAAACAACAAAATAAAGGAGAAGAAGAAAATGTTGAGAACAAAGAGTAAGTCGAAGCTTTGGGCGTTTTCCCTTGTGTGCCTTATGGCGATTACGGCGTTTGCCGTAGGAATGACGGCTCGGGCCGTACCCGCAACGGCGGAGACGACAACGCCGCCGACGCTTTCGGAGCGCGAAACCGAGTGGCTGAAACCGTACGATTTTACGAATATCGATACGTCGGGCGATAAGGTCGTTTTATCGCGTAATTGCACGGACGAATACGGCAATATTAAACATGATGGCGTAATAAAGACCGATAAAGGAATGGGCGATCCGTATTCCGAATGCATTGAGTTCGATATTCAATTCGAAAGTATTTGTTCGGGAGGTTTTACCGTATTTGCCGACACTCGAGCATCAAGTGATCCTAATTATAATAAAATCGGTGTAAGACTTATGGGCGACAAAGCGTACTTCATGAGCGCATGGGGCAAATGGACAGAGCAAAAATATTCGGGAGACAAAACACTATGGGTCGGAGAAAGCGGATATTCAAACCCTGTTAATAAAGTGTTCCATATGGTATTCGGTGTGGAACGCGGCACGAACGACGCAAACAAAATCTATTTCAAAATGACCGAAAAAGAGAACGGCGTCGTTTGGATAGACGATACAAAAAATGTTGAGAAAGACGGTGCAGGATGGACGGAGTGTAATCCGCGAATTTTGATAGGTACGCCTTTTGACGGAGTAAACAAATACAAATTGTTCGTGGAATACGAGTCGGCGGACGGTATCGAACACGACGAGGATATAAGCTATTATTGGAATCGGGCAAATAACGCTCCGATAGAGCTTACGTATACGGATGTGTACGCGGAAAAACTCATATCGGATATTTTCGTGCCCGCCAACAGCGCCGTAACTTGGAAATTCAGTTGCAACGACAACAATTTTAAGATGATTAGCTTCAATATGTTTAATCAATTCTCGGCAAATTCTTATAATTTTGCGGTTCGCCCCGATAATGTCGTATTTACCACACGCGACGGGGTGAACGCAGCCGCAGGAGATTATAAAGGCACGTCCGATCATTACGGCGATCAAATCGTGGAATTTCGGATTGAAAAATCGTTTACGTTTGAAAAGGACACCGACTATATTATGAAATTCTCCGAGCAGGACGTACGTAATGCGGACAACGAAGTCGTAGGCAGATTGCTTACGTTCGGAATCAAACAGTCCGATGCAGCGGAATTTGTTTCGGCACAGGCGTTTACGTCTTGGGTAAGCCCCGATAACGATAAAATCGGCGTCGTGCTTCATGCGGGTACTGCGACAGACAGAAAAGTTACCGTTTCTTCGGCGGATCCTTGGTACAGCATAGAATATACGGACGGCGTAGCCACGACAACGCAAAAAGCGAAAGGTCTTGCTTCGTTGCGCGCACCGTCGAGAACGGACAAAATTTTCGTCGGTTGGTCCGACGGCACGAATCTTTATAAAGAAGGCAACGTTTATGTGAGCAACTTTATGAAACTTTCGGCGATTTATATCGATAAGCTATATGCGCCGAACGTCGCGAATTTGAATATGGTGTCGGCTAAATTGCGTTTCACGGGACGCGTAGAAGCAACGTCCGACGTTTGGACCAAGCTGAACGAGTTGACAGATAAAGTCAAATATGTTATCAAGATTACGCCGAGCGGAGGAGCAACGGCGGAAACGGTTAAGAGTTATTCCGAATTAAGCGGCGCAAATACAAAGATATTTACGGCGGACACGGATACGATAAATTCTGCTGATTACGGCAAGACTTATGCGGCGCAGGTTTATCTGCGCGTAACATACGCAAATAACGGCGTGAACGACAGTGCAAATATAAGCGGTACGGCGGATATAGAAAGCGCTGCGGGCGGCGCAAAAAATTCGGTTAACAACGTTGCCGGGCAAGCGCTTGCCGACACGAATAAGCAATGGAACACGATAGAGCGTCGCAAGCTCGAAGAACTTGCGTCTCGGGCGGCTTGAACTTGCCGAAAAGAGAGATAATTATGAAAAAGAAAATATTCCTATTGCTCGTCTGTTTTGCGCTCGTTGCGGCGGTCGGCTTGACGGGTTGCAATAAGAACAACGATCCGCCCGTTCCGCCGGTAACGACGGTTACCGTAACGTTCGTTCAGACGGGCGAAGAAAATATCGTTAAAACGGTCGAATTCGGCGGTACGCTTACGGATATTCCTACGCCGGCGGCAAGAGACGGCTTTATCGTTGCCTGGAATCGCACGGATTTTTCGGGACTCGTAGAGGATATAACCGTCTACGCAACGTTAACGCCCGTCGTAACCACGGTTACGGTTACGTTCGTGCAAGCGGGAGAGGCGGATATAGTAAAAACCGTCGATAAAGGCGGATCTCTGGCTGCCGAAGATATTCCCGCGCCGAAGCCGGTCGACGGACATACGGTATCGTGGGACTATACGGGCAGTTATGAAAATTTGCAGGAAAATCTTACGGTCAACGCGGTCGTAACGCCTAATCTGTATACCGTTACTTACGAAATCGGAGACGACGAGATTTTGAGCGGGGCTGCCGGCAATACCGATTCCGCCGCGTACGGGTCGCCGATTACGCTTCGTATGGCGTTCAAACTCGGATATCGTTTCGTGGGGTGGAAAAACAAAGCCGACGATTCTTTCGTCGGGTTCAAAATCGTGTATAATTATCGGGAGAATATTACGCTCGTGCCGCAATTCGAAGCGGATTCCGAAAGCGGTTGGACGGGAGATTATCCCGGCGAAGAATTCGCAAAGCACGTTATAACCTACGACGTGGGAGAAGATGAATTGATAGACGACGGAGTCGTGGGCGAAGACGCGACGCAGGAAGTTTATCGCAATTCCGTTTTCGCTCTCAAAACAGCGTCGAAAGTAGGGTATCGTTTTCTCGGTTGGAAAATAAGCGGAAGCCAAGACGGCGAATTGTTTACGCTCACTCGCTATACGCTCGAACAAAATATAACGCTTGTGCCTGTATTCGAATTGACAAACGGCGGTTGGACGGGAGATTACGGCGGAACGGAGTAGATTCGGTTTTATGTATCTTATAAAAAACGGAAAGGCGGCGGCAACGCTTTGGATTAAACGAGGTTGCGCCGAGGCGATAGCTAACGCCGCAAAAGATTTTTCGCGGTGCATAGGTAAAATCGGCGGAGAAGAAATGCCCGTTCGCTTTTTCGATGACGCGAAAGAAATAGCGGGAAAAGCGATAGCCCTTGTCGAGAAAAAGGATAATTTTTCGGTTAAAGCCGACGGGTTTTTGAAAAAACTCGACGGCACGGACGGATTTTGCGTCGTGCGGGACGGCGACGTAATTGTGATTTCTTCGCCCGCCTCGGCGGGAGTTTATTTCGGCGCACACGGATTTTTGGAAGAAAATGCCGATATTATTTGGTCTCGCGGAAGAAAGGGTTTTGATTGTTTGTTTTCCGAACAGAAAGAAATATTCGTCCGCAAGGTCGATTATTTCGAAAAGCCGTGCTTTTCGGTTCGCGGTTGGCACGCGTGCGGTTGTATAGACGGCGTGTCCCATTACGATCCCGATACCGTCTTGTTTCACTCTCGGAATAAGCTGAATACGGAATTCGAGGGCGTTGAAAGAGGCGATATAGGCGTTCGCCCGTTGAGCGTCGGGATAGAGCAGAACAATCTCGACTGTCTTGTAAAAGAACATCCCGAATATTTTATGACGGCTGTGAACGGCGTCGGACCGCGACTTGCTGCGTATGAAAGTTTCTTTAATTGGTACAATCTCGACGCCGCCCGCGAAATAGGCAAAAGAATAGCGGCGGCGAGAAAGGCGGGCGATATCTCTTATGATACGGTGCGTTTCATCATGCCCGATTCGTCGTATTTTTATGTCGAACAAGACGGCAAACTTTTGCATGAGTTGCCGTTCGTTACGTCAAACGGCGAAACCGTTTATCCCGACGACCCGGCTTATAAGTCTACCGTCTATTTTACGTTTATGAACGAGCTGACGCGCACGGTCGCGGACGAAATTCCGAGCATGAAAATTTGCACGTTCGCTTACATTTATTCGGAATGTTGCCCGAAAATCGAAAAATTGCATAAAAATCTTATCGTTATGCTTGCGCCGATCGAAGCCGATATGCACTACGCTTATGCTGAAAACAATTCCGAAAGCGGCAGAACGCATTACGAAAATCTTTGCCGTTGGAGTAAGCTGTGCAAAAATCTCGTTGCGTACGATTATACGGGCACCTTGAATATCGGAGCGTACAGCCGTCCTATCGCAAAAGTCGTGCAAAGCAATTACAGGCTGTATCGCAAACTCGGTTTTCTCGGAGTTATTCCCGAGGCGCTGATTGATAATCCGCTTAATGCGGAAAGCCGTAACGTGTACGAAATGAACGAGCTGTATTTTTGGCTCGTGTGTCGGCTTATGTGGAATCCCGATATCGATTTGAACGCCTACACGGATAAGTTTTGCCGTCTTGCTTACGGCAAAGCCGCGACCTATATGCGGAAATACTACGAAGCGATACAAAAAGGGTGGGATAACGGCAAAGGTTTGGTGCGCTATTCCACGGGCGGCGACGTTTATATCCGTCAGCTTATCATAGACGAAAACTTGCACGGCGACGTGCTCAAAAATCTTTCTCTTGCGTTGGGCATTGCCGAGACCGAAACGCAGAAAGCGCGTATCGTGCCGATTTACGAAACCATGCAAAAAGCGATTGCGATCTATCTTAAATGCAAAAGCGAAGACGTTACGGCTATGTACTGCGGCGCGGGAACGGAAACGATTCTTTCGGACGAACAGCTCGACTACAAAAACAATCCGGACAGCGTTTGGAACAGTGCGAAATCGTTGAGAGTTTTGCAAAATTACGATACCATGGAAGACTATCCGAGCGAAGCGGATTTCGAAGCGAAAATACTGTGGGACGAAAAATATATCTATTTCGGATTCGGAGTTCGGGACGACGCTTTGGTTGATCCGCACGGCAAGAATTACGATTCTACGGGCTCGAGAATAGCGTATCGGGAAAACGGCGAAAAAATTCAAAGTTACGTCGAAACTTATATCTGCGGAGACGAAAACAATCGCTCCGTCGTTTACGGTTATATAACGGGTTTGTTCCCGGATCGCGGAGACAATTTTTGGGTAAATACGGGGTCGCCGTCCGCTATCGACAAGCCGCCGCATTATCGCGGAGCGGATTTTATTCATTACGACGAAAATCCGTTGAAACGTTATTATTTCAGCGTGCAAGCCATAGCGTTTGAAGATTTGGATACCGTTTGCGCCAATGCCGTTCCGTGCCTTTCGTTCGTGTATTTTAACGACCGTTACGGTAGGGCGGGTTGGAAAGGCAACGGTCTTTGGAGCAAAGAAAAAATGCAACGTATTGCCATGTTGCGCACAAAGAGTTAAAATTGTTATAGGAATCATAAAAAATAATGGAAGAAAATTTTCACGGAATAAATTTTGCTTTTGAGAAAAACCGTCCCGTCGAGGGCGGTTTTTCGCGGTTGAGCGGGTTGTCGCCTATTATCGAGGTGCAGATAGCCGGCGAGGACGGACCTATCGACGCAAGGCAGTTCAATACTTCGGAGAAGCGGCGGCTTATGTACGTTTCGCACGAGATAAGCGAAAACGAGCTCGTTATAGTTCAGCGAAGCGAACTTATCGAAACGCGCTCGCATTTTGTCTCTTTTGAAGGCGGTGCGCTCCGCACATATACCGAGGTAAAAAATATTTCGGATAAAGAAATAATTCTCGAACATGTAAGTTCTTTTTTCTGCGGAAATATAGCAGAGCGGAAAAACACGGATAAAATTTTTCTTTACTGTTTTACGAACAGTCATCACGCCGAGTGCCAGCCGCGAAAGATAAGTCTTTTCGAACTCGGGCTTTTTCCGTGCACGGGCAACAGCAAAAAGCGCGTGTACGGCTCGAATACGGGCAGTCAGTCCACGAAAGAAGAACTCGCGCAATTTATATTGCAAGACGAAACGCAAGGCAAAACGTATATGTTCCAGATCGAAAGCAACTGCAATTGGTATTGGGAAATAGGCGAGAGCAGAGGAAATATTTATCTGAATTGCGGCGGCGGAAATATGCGTCATAGCGGTTGGCACAAGACACTTGCCGCAGGCGAAAGTTTTTCATCTCCGTTTGTCGTGTTTGCTCTCGGCGAAACGGTCGCAAAAGTCGTCGACGCAATGACGCTGTACCGCAGACGAATAGTTATAAAGCGTTCCGCCGACGAGAATCTGCCGACGATATTCAACGAGTATATGCACCTAAGTTGGGACAGCCCCGACGAAGAGCGAACGGCTCGTTTCGCTCCCGAGACAGCGAAGCTCGGAATAGATTACTACGTCATAGACTGCGGTTGGCACAACGAAGAACCCGGGGACATAATTTACCCGTATGTCGGGCAGTGGAAAGAGAGCAAGACTCGGTTCCCGAAAGGCATCAAACATACGGTGGACCTTATTCACTCGTGCGGCATGAAAGCGGGACTTTGGTTAGAGCCCGAAATAGTCGGCATGCTGTGCGCCGAAATGATAAACTTTTATCCCGACGACGTATGGCTGAAACGCTTCGGCAAGCCCGTGATTTCCGCCGGGCGCAGGTTTTTGGATTTCCGCAACCGCGCCGTCATAAAATATATGAACGGTATAATAGACAAGTTGCTGGGCGAGTACGGCGTGGATTATCTGAAATTCGACTACAATCAGGACAGCGGCGGTTACCTTGACGGCGACGGAGATATTTTAGAGCAAATCGGTCAGGCGTTTCTCGATTGGGTCGACGGAATTATAAAAAAATATCCGAACGTAATTATAGAAGCGTGCGCGTCGGGCGGGATGAGAATGGACTACAAAACGCTGTCGCATTTTTCGATAACGTCAACCTCGGATCAGATAAAGTATAAAAAATATCCGTACATAGCGGGCAATATCTTGTCGGCCGTACTTCCCGAGCAAGCCGCCGTGTGGAGCTATCCCGTAGACAGTTACGAAAAAGAATTGCCTAACGACGAAGCCGTAGTTATGAATATGATAAATACGTTTCTCGGGCGTATGCACCTTGCGTCGGATATAACGCGTCTGACGAACGCGCAGAAAGAGCTTGTAAAAGAGGGGATAAAATACTACAATTCGCTTACGCAAGACAAGAAAAAAGCGTTGCCGTACATGCCGCTCGGCTTTACGGATTTTTCTCAAAAACTCGTGGCAAGCGGACTTAAAACGGATAAAAAGATATATCTTGCCGTTTGGAATCTAAGCGACGAAAACCGAACGGTAAATATTCCCGTCCGCGAGAGAGTAAAAAACATAACCGTCGGATATCCGAAAAATCTCCCGACCAACTATTCGTTTGAAAACAACTCTCTTACCGTGCGCTTCTCCGCGCCGTATTCCGCCCGTTTCTTTGAAATGGAAACGAAATAAAGTATAACGTAGACAGAAATGTGTTGATGCCACGTAATCTCGCGAATATGGTTTGGGAACACCAGCATAGATGCAAACAAGAATACGGTTATAATAATAATTGGTTTGTATTCGGCGGATGCGAACCATTATCCGACCAAACGATACGACGACGATTGAACGAGTATGCGGACAAGGCGGGCGTAAAAAGAATTCGCGTACATGATTTGCGGCACTCTCATGCGTCGTTACTTATAAACAAAGGACAAAATATACTTATTGTTTCGCAAAGACTTGGACATAGTGATGTTACCCAAACTTTGAATACTTATAGTCATCTTATGCCGAATGTGCAAAAGCAAATAATTAGCGCATTGGATTTTGAAATGTGAAAAATAAAGGGGAAGTCATTACCGCTCTTCCCATAGGGATTTTTTAGACATTATAAAAGACTAACGAAAAAATTTCGTTAGTCTTTCTTTTACTTTGCAAAAAATACACGATTTTGCTTGCAAAAATTTTTACCACAAAACCAACACGGCAATTCGATAAATTGAAATTTGTTAGCATTACACTTCATCGTTGTAATACTTGGTTATCAATTCGGCAAGGCTTTTTGCAACCTCACGAATTTCAAATAGTTCATGCTCCCAAATGTAGATTACAGAAGCATCTGTTTCTCCATTTTTAAGAACACGATAGCAGTAATAATCACCGCAACCATTGGTCGCAAAGAAAACAAAACGATTGACTTTTTCTTCAAATTCATCTGGGGCAAGGTATTCTGGGAATATCTCTCTATTTTCTTTTACATGGCTTATGATTCTTTCTGCCGAGAGTAAAAACCAATGGTCGCCATTTGTTTCTCGCAACAATGCTTTGAGTTCTTCGGGGAATGAGAATCCCACATATTTTTCTGCTCTCTGTATTTCTTCTTCGGGACAAGGTTCTTGCAAATTTGCCCACTGATTGGACGCTGTCAGTTTTTTAATAAGTTCCCTATACATAATAACTCTCTTTTCTAATTCTTATTTATCGGTAAGTTTATTCTATCATAAAATTAAATTCAATTCAATCGCTTTTGAATGGAAAAAAAGAAAGCTCGACTTACAAAAAGTCGAGCTTAATAAATTATTCAATTAAAATCCCTGTCGGAAACAGGCATTGACTTTCCCTTTATTTTTTATTGTTAAAATGAAATAAAACAGTATAGGTGCAGTGATTGGTTTGACTTTATGATTTTATTACGCTAAAATATACTTGCGCTATATTTTAGGGCAACTTTTAGGGCAACTTTGGGGCACTTTTAGGGCAATATCCCATATATAGTGATAAAAAACAATCTCAACCACAATATATTGTGATTGAGACGCAGTGGCAGGGGAGACGCGATTCGAACACGCAACCTACGGTTTTGGAGACCGCTACTCTACCATTGAGCCACTCCCCTAAGCCTTTTTATTATAATAAAAATTGATATTTTAGTCAATCAAAAAAGGAGCATATTTTGAAAAAATATAACGTCGGTTTTATAGGTTACGGAAATATGTCGCGGGCGATAGTTGCGGCGCTTAAAAATCCCGTATCGGTTAAATTTTTGAAAAATGCCGGATTTAAACTCAATATTGCGGTAAGCGATAATGACGCCAATAAACTTTCCGACGTGCCTGAAGGGGTAAAATTTACAACCGACAACCAAGAGCTTATTTCGGCATGTGACCTTATCGTGCTTGCAGTTAAGCCTCAGAACGCCGCACAAGCCGTAGACGGACTTGATTTTTCGGGTAAAATAGTAATGTCTATTATGGCAAGCGTGACAATTAAAGCTTTATCCGAGCTGATAAACGGAAAGACAGATAAAATTGTGCGTGTAATGCCCAATCTGAATGCGAGAATTGCGTCGGCTTACTCGGCTTTCTGTGTTAAAGGACTCAGCGGCGAAGAATACGGTCTTGTTAAGGCAATACTTTCCACGTTCGGAGAAGCAGACGAATTAAAAGAAGAGCAAATGAACGCCGCAACCGGATTAAGCGGAAGCGGTCCTGCGTTTGTTTTTAAATTTATAAATGCGCTTGCAGAGGGTGGAGCAGAAAACGGTCTTGATAAAGCTCAGGCGTTAAAAATGGCTTTGGCGACTGTAATCGGCAGTGCGTATTTAGTCGAAAGCGGCGAAGGCGGAAATGATATTTCCGAACTTGTAAAGTCTGTGTGCAGCAAGGGCGGTACTACCATCGAAGGCGTTAAGCATCTTGATGAAAACAATTTTGAAAAGACAGTAGCGCAAGCTGTAACCAAAGCGGTTAAACGGGCCGAAGAGATGAGTAAAAGCAATGAAAAAGGTTGATATCTATACTGACGGGGCATGCAGCGGAAATCCCGGCGCAGGCGGATGGTGCGCAATTTTAATTTATAACGGCGTTACTAAAGTATTAAGCGGTTACAGTAAATCTACGACAAACAACAGAATGGAGCTTTTTGCGATAATTCAAGGGCTTGCGGCGTTAAAGGAGCCTTGCATCGTAAAACTTTACAGCGATTCTGCTTACGCAATTAACGCAATAAACGAAGGTTGGCTTAGCGGTTGGAAAGCGTCCGGTTGGAAAACTGCCGACAAAAAAGAAGTTAAAAACGTTGATTTGTGGAAAGATCTTTTGCTTAAATTATCCAAGCATGAAGTGGAGTTTATTAAGGTAAAAGGTCATGCCGACAACGAATATAATAATCTTTGCGATAAAACAGCCAGGGGAGAAATAGCTAAAATTTCTCAGTAATTCTACGCAGTATATGCATGATGATTAAATCATAAACTAATCTTATGACGGAATGGAGCAATAAATTGTCATCTGATAAAAAGGCTTTGATATCTAAAACAATCATGGCCTTAATCGGTGTGACAAATATGGTTCTTACGGTCGTGTGGCTGAGTCATCTCAGCGCATGGATTTTTTATTGTTCGCTTTGTGCTTTTGCCGCAGCGTTTGTCGCTTCTTTGATGATGACCAAAACAAATTCGCCTGCATATAAACTGCTTATTCTCTTTAACGTTGTTGCGTTTTTTGTACTGTTAGGATATATTATTTTGTATCAGACCGGCGTACTCGAGCGAATCAACAATTTAGAAGAATTGAGGGCTTTTATCGGCAGAGCGGGCGCTTGGGGAATTCTGGTATTTTTTATGCTGACGTTGCTGCAGGTTGTTATATTGCCAATTCCTGCAGCTGTAACTATTTTACTGGGCGTATTGATATACGGGCCGACCGTTTCTTTTATCGTAAGCACGCTGGGGACTATCGCGGGGTCGGTAATTTGTTTTTTGCTCGGTAAATTCTTCGGCTATAAAGTCGTAACCTGGATTATAGGGGAAGAAAAAGCAAAAAAATATACAAAGCTTATAAGCGAAAAAGGAAAAATTCCCTTTATAGTCATGATGCTTTTCCCTTTTTTCCCGGATGATATATTATGCATGGCGGCAGGCCTGACAAAAATGACCTTCAAATTTTTTATCATAGCCGTATCTTTATCAAGGCCTGTTATGATAGCTTTCTTCAGTTATTTCGGTACGGGCGAGATTATACCTTTCAGAGGGTGGGGAATTCCTATTTGGATTTCTATTTTTGTTTTTACTTTATTTATTATATATTTAATTAATTTTTTACTTAAAAGAAACAAAAACAACGATAAGAAAAATTAAATTTTATTGTTAACAAAATAAAAAATAAAGCCGTGAGGTTGATTTTGTTTCTCACGGCTTTTTGTGTTTAATAATTTTATTCTACTGCAAATTTTTTGGTGCGATAAAGCGAATTAAAAATCACACTGCTTATAGGTACGTTTGTAGAAAGAACCATGGGTAAAGCCATCGAAAGGGCATAATAGGGATCGCCGCCGATAGGCATTCCGGCATAAACATTCAAAGCATAAATAATAAGCAGCAATTGAGCCATAATAATAAGTCTGAATATTATTGAATTTTTGAAACTAAAGTCTATTCTTTTTCGCTTGGACGGTTCCGACAAATATAAGATAGCCGCAGTTATCGGAAAAGCAAAACAAAACAAAACTGAGCAAACATATAAAGCGGTTTCATAATCAGGAGATACTTTTACTGTGCTTTTGACAATAATAAATGTCAAAAAACATTCGACAAGCATTATCAAAAACAAAATACCGTATTGAAAAAGCAAAAGTTTATTTCTAAAGTAGTAATATTGTTTATTAAATTCGCGCACCGCATTACTGTCCGGAGTACGTATTTTAACTTCTTCGCCAAGCTCCCTTATTGATTGCGAAAGCTTACCGAAATTTCTGACTTTTATTTTTTCTTTGACAGATAAATTGCTTTCGGCAATTATCTGATCTTTGGTAAGTTTATCCTGGGAATACGACTCGTTATTCGGCTGAGTATCAAAATCTTCGACAAGGTCACTCAAAATGCTTTTATAATTAGTAGTATTTTCGCTATTGCTGACATCTCGTAAATCGTTATAAAATCCGTCGCTGTTGTAGCTGATAAAATCATCCGAAGGGGAGGCTTTGGATTCAGCAGGCTTTTCCGTTTCTACAATATCCAAGGTCGCGGCCTTTTCGTTGTTTAACGCCGTTTCTTCATCTAATGCAAAACCATAACGTTCTTGCTGATTGAAGTTATAGTTAAAGTTATTTTCATAAACGTCTTCGTTTGCGGCAAATATTTTTCCGCCTGCGCCCGAATTGTTAACGGGTTTTGAATTTTTTAAATTAAAAGAATAACTTTCGTCGTCACTCTCGCGTTGAAGCATTTCGTCGATAAGTTTCGACGGGGAAGCGTGTTCGGGTTCCGTTGAAGTATAAGTTATTTGAGCCGTATTGAAATCGGATGGCTTAATGTCTTCCGAAATATTCTGTGTGTTTAACGTTTCTTCGGCTGTGCATTTGGCTTCTTCATATGTAATATTTTCGTTATTTGCGTTAGAAAATTCTATATTTTCATCTGCCGGTTCCGAAATGTTTTTTTCATCGACAGATGTGATTTCCGTTGCTGAATAAGGCTGCTCTTTAACATCGGTTTCAATATCTTCGTAAGCATCAACGGCATCGGACGACATGTCTTCGTTGTCCGAAGTCGGTTTTTCAACGCTGTCAAGATCGTAATCTCGCTCGGAAATCAATTGGTCTATAATGGTGCGCGAAAACTCGTATTCGTCTTGATTCTTAACGAAAACCTCACGCCCCATATCGGTCAGAGTGTAATACTTTCTTCGACCACCGTTTGACTGTTCCCCCCAATATGAATTGATAAATCCTTGGCTTTCAAGTCTTTTCAAACAACTGTAAAGGGTAGGTTGCTTAAGAATATATTGTCCGTGACTTTTTTCTTCAATCTCTCGGATAATATCATAACCGTATCTGTCGCCGTCATAAAGCGACTTCAAAATAATCGTATTGATATTGCCTCGTATAAGATCGCTGTTTATTGTTTTGGACATCAAATCACCGCCGTAAAAGGTTGTCTTTATATTATTTTACAACATTTATCAGAATAATGTCAAACAAATACTATTTGTGGCATAGTAATTTTTAAAAAATAGTAATAATGTTTGCAAAATTCGATTATATTTTGTATAATCAATTCGGATATGTTAAAAGAAATAAATATAAAACGTAAAAGATGTAAATATATTCGTATAAATATAAAAAACGGCGAAGTCGAAGTGATTGCGCCTTACGGCAGTTCGCTTAAAACCATAAACGATTTTATAATCAGCAAAAGCGATTGGATAAACAAAACAGTAAACAAGCAAAAAACAACGATTCTTCGCACAAAAGAAAACGAAAAGTATATTTATTATAAAGGAAACATAATCGATACCGATATCCCTGCCGAAAAGGCATACGGCAATTTTTATTTATCTAAATTAAGCTATCTTTCACTTCGCGCAAAAGAACTTTCTGAAAAATTCGGCTATAAATTTAAAGGATTAAATTTTTCAAATGCAAAAACTTTGTGGGGTACTTGTGACCGTTTTGACAACATACGACTTAATTGGCGATTGCTTGCAATCCCCGTAAGACTAAGCGATTACGTAATTCTTCATGAATTGGTCCACACAATTCATCATAATCATTCCCGTGATTTTTGGGCTGAGCTTGAAAAAAACATACCTGACTGTAAACAGTTAAAAAAAGAATTAAAAGAATATTCTTGGATTCTGAATGCGTACAGATAAGAAAGCAATAACTTTTAAATAATTTATAATAAAAGTTATTGCGGAAAAAAACAACAAACGGTAAAACGAATGAAAAGATTAATTGGGTTTATTTTATGTACCTTGACTCTTTGTATGGTGCTGTTTTCGGCGTCATCATGCAATGACGGCGCTGTTATGCTTCTTTCGGATTACTCCGATTATATTTCAGATCTTTTTCAATATTATTATGATGATGAAGAGTCAAACGGAAATGAATCGGATAACCCGCAAATTCCGCCTTCTCCCGAATATGAACTCGTTAAAGCCGAAGAGTACGAGGGGTTAGTCGCAATAGACCCTTACAAATTTGATTTTGCAATTAATTTTTTCGGGGAATATGGTTATGCAACCAGAAACGGTAAAAATTACTTGATTGATCGGCGAGGCAATCTGACGGAAATAAACGATGAATCCGATAATACTACGTCTGACATAATAATTGAAGAAATTAAATTTGATAAATTAATTGTTTCGCATGAAGAAAAATACGGAGTTTTGGACTTATTCGGTAAAGTAATAGTTGAAATTAAATATGATTTTTTAGACGTAACCAATAAAATAATTATCGGAAAAATAAATGACGAAACCGATGTATTTTATCAAAATCAAATTTTACATAAAATTAAATCTGAAAATGTTGCGATTCTATCAGACGAACTTTTAAGTGTCGACGGAAAGATTAAGGACGTTATTTCCTTAACCGAGGCTACCGTCGGAGGTTATGCGTTGGCAAGCGTTCCCAAAGAAGGAATTGTCAAAGTGAAAGACAACCGCGGCAGATTTGGTTATTGCTCTTATCCGGACGGACAAATACTTATCGAGCCCGATTATTTCATAAGCGGTGATTTTGTTAACGGCGTCGCATATGCTTTTGAATACAGAGCGGATTTAATCAATATGGTGTTCGTGGATTACCCGATTTTAATCGACAAGAACAATAATATTTTATTTGATTTTGAAATTTATGCCGATGAAGTTTTGCCGAATAAGATTAACGTGTTTGAAAATTATGATAATTGCAGCGTTTATTTGATTGACAATCCCGTTTCCAAACGTTACGGCATTGTTGTTAAAAACGGTTCCGAATACATTAACAAAGAACTAAAATTTGTACCTGCCAATAATCGCGTATACGGAAATTATTATTTGGTTGAAGGCATAAATAGACTATGTTCGCTTAAGGACGACGCTTTTGTAGAAAGCGTTTATCTGAAATTTTATCCTGCGGGAAACATGTTTATCGCCGCAACAAAAGATAAAACATATTCTCTTTTGGATTCCGATTTAAATATTGTTATCGAATCATGTGAAAATATAGAATTTTACGACGGGATTTTTATGGTTAAAAGCAATGGAATGTTTGCATATTATAAAACCACATTATAAAAATAATGTAATTTGATTTTAACAAAAAGCCGACTTGTATTATTGAAGTCGGTTTTTTATTTTACATAACAATTAAAAAAGAGTAGGGTAAAACCAAATAATTTAAATAAATAAATTAAATGTTTCGCAATCAAAAAACTATTCGTCATCGCGTAATTTTATTACGTTTGCCGCTTTTCGTCTTATTTCATCGCTTATTGCGGCATAATGTTTCTTTGTGGTGTTAATGTCTTTATGTCCCAAAATATCCGCAACCATGTATATATCTTGAGTTTCGCGGTACAATGTGGTGCCGAAAGTACTGCGAAGTTTATGCGGCGTAATTTTTTTCAGGGGAGAAACAATGGAGCTGTATTTTTCAACTAACATCTGAACGGCTCGTACCGAAATTCTGCCTCCTTGCAAAGATAGAAACAGCGCGTCGTTGTCTTTGATTTTTTCAGAAAATGGTGTTTTCGCTTCCTTTTGTTCATCAAGCCAATTAAGATATTCTTTTATTGCGCCGGCAACCTCGTCAGAAAAATACAAAACACTTTTCGCGCCGCCTTTTCTGGTAACGTTAATTGCGTTTACCGTCAAATCAACGTCTTTTTTGTTAAGACCTACGCATTCGCTGATACGAATTCCTGTCCCAAGAAAAACAGACAGTATCGCGACGTCGCGCTTCCTTGTGATTTTTTGAAATTGTTGCTGCCTTTTGGTTAAAGCGCTTCCAGAGTCGGCAAGATCCAAAAGCTGAGCAATTTCATTAATTTCCAAATAACGAATAGGTTTTTCATGAACTTTCGGCGTATCAACTTTGGTCGTAACGTTAGAGGATAATTTATCCTTACGATAAAGATACTTAAAAAACGCTCTTAATGATGATAATTTGCGCTCTTTGGAAGCATCTCCACATTTAAAGTGTTTACCGTCAATATAATACGAGCTTAAATATTCTAAAAATAGTTCAATATCATAAGATTTTACAAGTTCTATGTCAGACATAGTAATCTCTTTTATCGATTTTTTTTGAGAAGAAAATTTGTTTTTTGTCAGATAGTCAAAAAATATTTTAATATCCCCAACATAACCAAGTCTTGTTAAAGGAGTGGTTCTCATTTGAATACCGACAACAAATTCCGTGACAAAATCAGGCAGAGATTTGCAAATTTCCCTGATTTTTTCTATGTTTTTTTCATCACGCTTGTCGAAATAAGATTCATTCATACACAATATTATATCATTATAAAATATAAAATGCAATTATTTGACGTTTTAATTTATTGAAGCGCACCGACTTGGGTTTTGATAAATAAATTCAATACAAATCAGATTTAATATAATAGAATGTGACGTACGATAATTTTGAAACGCTGTATAACGCGCTTGACGGTGCTCATGTGTTCCAGGGCTATGGAAAATTATATCGCGTCGGAGCTGACGAGATAGACGAAAGCTTTATAGAAAAATACAATTTGCTTGTGGCTCAGTTGCAGCTTGTGGAAATGCCGGAACTGGACTGCATGAAGATTCAGGAGCTTTTACTGGACCTTACGATAAATCCGGAAATCAGATACATATCACGAAAAAACATAATTCAATATCTTCAGGAGCACCCGGAATATTTAGCCGATAAAAAAAACCTGTACTATGCGTGACATAGGTTTTATTAAAACACTGAATATTCACGGACAAGGTGACGCAAGTATACCAAAATAACACCTATCTCTTCGCAAAAGTATAGTTTTGCGAAGTGTATAATTGTGTGCTGACTTTTTATTTTCCCTCTACACTATATTATAATTTTATAATTAAATAGTAAAAAATACTGTTTAATTGTAAAAATTTTACTTATTTTTCTGCTTTACTAACGCAAAAATATTTATTACTGCTTATTCACACTATTATGAAACTAAAATTTAAATAGTAAGAGAAAATTTATTATTGCATAAAATAACTAAAGTAACTTATTCTGTTACTGTGATTGAATTTAAATATAACAAAAATACTAATTGTTTATAAGATAATTTAATATTTTATCTAAAACAATTTTGGCATGCTCATACGTGAGCGCCCCTTGAAAATATGCAATATACGGTTCTTTAATGGGAGCATCGGCACTCATTTCTATTGAAGCGCCTTGAACAAAAGCTCCTGCTGCCATTATCACCTGATGCTTATAACCCGGCATATCCCACGGTTCAGGTAAAACGTGGCTGTCAATCGGAGAATACATCTGAACGGTTTGACAGAACTTTATCAGCTCCTCTTTTGTGTTAAATTTTATTGAAGTGATGATATCGTTTTGTCTTTCCCCCGCTTGAGGCAAAGTATCATAATTCAAAGCGGAAAAAACTCGGCTGAAAAGCGCTGAGGCTTTAAGGGCTTGTTCTACCGTATGCGGCGCCATAAACAGCCCTTGATAAAAATATTGATAACCGTAAGCGTACGACCCCACTTCCATTCCTATGCCCGGAGCGGTCAATCGAAATGCAATTTTTTCGATAAGTTCTTTTTTTCCTGCAATATAACCGCCCGTCGGAGCCAATCCTCCTCCAGGATTTTTTATTAAAGAACCTACTATTATGTCTGCTCCTGCGTTAGTGGGTTCAATTTCGTCGGTAAATTCTCCGTAACAATTATCGACTATCACGGGAATATCGCCTATTTTTTTAACTGCGCAGACAACATTTTTTATTTCCAAAACAGATAATGCTTTTCTCCAATTATACCCTCGCGATCTTTGAATAAATACTGCAGCGGGTTTAAGTTTTGTAACTTTATCCTTTACTTGCTCCAAATCAATTTCGCCGTTCTCTTTCAGCTCGGTTTTATCAAATTTTATACCGAATTCTTTTAAAGAGCCTATACCGACGCCCGAAACAACGTCAAGCAACGTGTCGTACGGATTGCCCGTGACGCTGTAAAGCGTATCGCCCGGACGTAATATTCCGAAAAGCGACGTACTGATTGCATGCGTTCCGTTTGCAATCAGCGGAGAAACTATAGCGCTTTCCGCGCAAAAAACGTCGGCAAAAAGCCTACAAAGAGTATCTCTGCCCGTATCATCGTATCCGTAACCGGTTGTGGGCGCAAAATGTCTTAAAGCTATCTGATTTTTTCTGAAAGCTTCAAGCACCTTGTTTTGGTTATATAACGCAATATTTTCAATATAAGAAAATGTTTCTTTAAGATCTTGTTCTGCTTGCAAGATAAGTTTATTTAATTCCATAATAATAACTCAATCAATAATAAATTGGTTTATTTCCTCAAAAGCTTTTTCAAAATCAGATGGTTTTATCCATGATTTTTCGGCTTTCATACCTTTAAAAAAAGTAAGTTGTCTTTTGGCGTAATGCCTTGTCAGTTTTTTAATTTCATCTTTAAGCGCAGTTTCGTCGGAATATTTTCCCGCATAACATTCATAAATTTGCTTATATCCTATTGCCTGCATGCTTTGGCAATTTTCATAACGTCGCAAATTTTCGGCCTCAGCCATCAATCCGTCTGCAAACATTTTATCTACTCTGTCGTTTATTTTTTTATAAAGCTCCGTTCTGTCGCAATCGATTATAAAGAATTTATAGTCATATTCACATTCGTTTTCACAAGCGGACTCCGACTTCTTTTTGCCGGTAACTTCATAAATCTCCAATGCTCTTATAATCCGCTTAATGTCGTTGACACTTATTTTTTCCGCGGACAATTTATCTATTTCTTTTAATTTCTCATAAACATAAAGATTTCCGTATTGAGAAGCTAAATTTTTCCACTTATTTCTTACTTCTTCAGATCGTTCAGCATCGGAAAAATTTAAACCGTTAATTATTGCGTTAATATATAAACCCGTACCGCCGGCAATTACAGGTAACTTTCCTCGAGATAAAATTTCTTGTATTTGTTCTTTTGCTGTTTGTAGGTATAAACCTACGGAGTAATTTTCATTCGGCTGCACAATGTCAATCATGTGATGCGCAATTCCGTTCTTCTCCGATTCGGTAATTTTACCCGTTCCTATATCCATATAACGATAAATCTGCATGGAATCGGCACTTATAACTTCACCGTTAAAGCGTAAAGCACATTGAACGGCAAACGCGGATTTCCCTGACGCTGTCGGCCCTCCTATAATGACGATTTTAGGTTTTTTCATACTATGCGCTTGAACCATTTTTCTATTTCGTACCTGGTAAGTTTAATCATAATCGGGCGCCCGTGCGGACAAAAAAGTTCTCTCGTTTCATTACTCATTTGTTTAACGAGAGACTTTATTTCATCGTCAGACAAGTCATCCTCGCCTTTTGTTGCCGCTTTACATGCGGATTGCATTAATTTTTCCTTTAAAACGTCGGGCAACAAAGGCACGTTATCGGAAAAGTTTTCTTTAAGAAAATCCGAAATAAAGTTTTGAGCATTTAATCCGCTACAACACAAAGGCAGTGATTTTAAGTAATATTTATTGATTTTATTGCCGTCTTTAACGATTTCAAAGCCTGCTTTTTTTAACATTTCCGCATTTTCATCCAACAACTCGCTTTCCCTTTCCGATACGGTAAACGAATAAGGAATAAGCATATTTTGAACCGACACCTTGCCCATATCGAACTGCACAATTAATCTGTCGTACAATAACTTTTCATGCGCGGCGTGCTGATCGATAAGATATAGGCTGTCGCCTTGCTCGACCATTATATAGGTATTGAAAAGTTTGCCTGCAATTTTAGTGTTTTCTCCGATATTAAAATGAATCTGTTTGCCGTAAGATTTGTCTTTTAAAGTAAAAAATGCATCGCTTAAAGTGGGCTCGCTTAGTTTTTCACTATTTCTTTCCGTAAAGCGTGAAACTATTCTTACGGAAGACGTTTCGCCAAGCGATTCGCTTGTGATTCTGGTTGGGTTTTGGGTAGAAGAAAATTCTTTTTTTTCAGAAAAACGGATACCGTTATCGTTTTTATTCTTTTCGGGCAAAATTTCATTAACGATTTCTGCAGAAAAATTTTCCTTCTGTGTTAAATTTATATCATTTTCTGATTTAAAAACATGAGAAGTAAAAATATCGTCATCGCGGTTTAACCGATCATTTTTCGTATCAGTTAAATTAAAAACGCCTTCGATTTCTTTGGGTACCGAAACAGCCTCTATAACCTGTTGTTTGACAGCGTCAGATACAAGCTTTTTTATTATTGCCGGCACTGCAAATTTTACTTCCATTTTATTCGGATGTACATTTACATCGACAAAATCATACGGTAAGTCCAAATACAGAACATAAGTCGGATACTGACGGGTCATAAGGTATTTTTGATAACAACCGTAAACGGTATAAGAAATATCGTCGTTTAAAACGTATCTTCCGTTGACAATCAGTGTCTGAAAAGCTTTAGAATGTTTACTGAAGGAAGGTTTATTGACAAAACCTTGAAGTACTATGTCTGACATAGTACTATGTATTTCTATCATATTTGACAGATAATCGCGACCATAAACCGTTTCAATGGCACTTTTTGTCCCTTCTCCCAAAGAATTAAAAACAATTTTGTCGTTAATAGTATACTTAAATGAAACTTTATTATTTGCAAGAATAAATCTTGAAATAAGATTTGTTATCGCATTTTCTTCCGTAAGTTCTTTCGAGAGAAACTTTTTACGCGCGGGAATCCGTTCAAACAGGTTTTCCACGGTTACGCTTGTGCCTAAAGGCGCGCCCATTTCCCCGAAATCAAGTTCGTTTCCGTTATCAACGACATACCTCGTTCCGAAATCGTCCCCGTTTCTCCTTGTCACGACGGTAACCTTTGATACGGACGCGATACTGGGTAAAGCCTCACCCCTGAAACCCAGTGTGGAAATTTTATCAAGATCTTCAACGCATTTTATTTTGCTTGTCGCATGCGGCAAAAATGCGGTTTTAAGGTCGTCTTTAGCTATTCCCCTGCCGTTATCGGATACTCGAATATATTTGATGCCTCCGTCCTTGACGGTGACCGAAATCGACGTGGCGCCTGCATCGATGCTGTTTTCCACAAGTTCTTTAACGACGGAACACGGCCTGTCTACGACTTCGCCTGCCGCAATTCGATTAAAAACCGATTTGTCAAGCACGTTAATTTCTGTCATTTTCAAGCTTCTCCTTAATATCATAGAGAATATCGAAAGCCTTACGAGGCGTAAGGTCATCCATGTTTATTTCTTTAAGAATCGAAATTATTTCAGAGTTTGAATTGTCCGAGAATATGGAAAGCTGATAATTGTTGTTTTCCTTTTCTTTTCTCGCTATATCCGAACTTTCCAATTTTTTCAACAGTTCCCGGGCTTTTTTAAGTACGCTTTCAGGCAACCCTGCAAGCCCCGCAACTTCAATTCCGAAACTTTTGTTTGCGCTTCCTCTTAATAATCTTCTGGTAAAAATTATATTTCCGTGGAATTCGCGAACAGTCATTTTATAATTTTTGAGCCCCTCGTACACACCTTCAAGCTCGGTAAGTTCATGATAATGCGTGGAAAAAAGCGTTTTGGCTTTTAAGTGTGAGGTTATATAGTCTATAATAGCCCAAGCAATACTCAGCCCGTCAAAAGTCGCCGTTCCCCTGCCGATTTCATCCAGAAGCAAAAGGCTTTGGTCCGTTGCGTTTTCCAGAATGTTTGCAACCTCTGACATTTCAACCATGAAAGTACTTCTTCCCGTACTCAAGTCGTCACTTGCACCCACCCTGGTAAAAATTTTATCCACGGGACAAATTTCGGCGGATTTTGCAGGAACAAAACACCCCATATGCGCCATTATAACGATTATGGCGACTTGTCGCATGTAAATGCTTTTTCCCGCCATATTCGGTCCCGTTATAAGCATTGTCCTGTTTTCGTCAGCATCGAGATAAGTGTCGTTGGGCACAAAACTTTCCGAACTTAGTAGTTTTTCCACTACGCAATGGCGCCCCTCGGAAATCTTTATTTCTTTTATATCGCCGCTTATTTTCGGCTTTACGTAACCCGTATAACCCGCAACTTCCGCATGCGAAACCAAACAATCGAGATAAGCTACGCGTTTAGCCCCCTCAAGAATGTTTTCGACATATTCGTTTATTTTTGCGACTATTTTTTCAAACAGATACGCCTCGCGCGCTTTGGCATATTCCTCCGCGTTGAGTATTTTGGACTCAAGGTCTTTAAGTTCTTCGGTAACAAAACGTTCGCCGTTGGTAAGAGTCTGACGCCTTATGTATCTGTAAGGGACTTGGTTAAGCTGCGATTTAGATACTTCTATGTAATACCCGAATACCCTGTTGTATGATATTTTAAGATTTTTTATTCCCGTAGAAAGCCTTTCGTTTTCCTCGATTTTTTTAAGCAGACTTTTAGAATTGGTATGAATATTCCGGTATTCGTCAAGCTCTTTATCGAATCCGTCGGCAATTACGCCGCCGTCACGCACAAGCGAAGAAGGCGAAGGCTCGATAGCGCTGATCAACAAATCGGACAATTCGGAAAAATCCGCTATTTCCTCTGCAAGCCTTTTTATTAAAGGTTCCTTTACGTCAGCCGAACAAATCGATACAACGTTTTTCAATGCGACCAACGAATCCCCAAGACACCTGCAGTCTTTCGGTGAAATATTTCCGTAAGACGCCCTTCCCGCTATTCTCTCTATATCGCGGATAAGCGCAAGATTATCTTTCATCGAAAGGGCTATATCGGGGTTGTTTTTGAGGTATTCCACAGCGTCCAGTCTTGCGTTGATTTCATTCATGGAGCGACAAGGCTTTTCAATCCATTGCCGCATCAAACGCGCGCCCATTCCGGTGACGGTGTGATTCAGAAACCAATATAACGACCCCCTGTTTTTGTTTTCGCCGTATGACGAAACAAGTTCCAGAGTTTTTCTCGCGCTGGCATCGATGCCCATAAAATCTTCCGATTTTTCCAGAACGGAACGAGAAATATGTTTTAATGTGCGCTTCTGAGTGCGTTTAAGATACTCAAGTAAAGCGCCGGACGAACAAACACAAAGCTTTTTATCGGAAAGAGTTTTCCAGTCCTTGAGATTTTCTTTAACGCATTCAAGAGCGTTTTCATAAGCAAAAGCACTTTCGTCAAAGGCGGAAAAAGGACAAACTCCGCCGAATTTTACAATCGAAAGTTCGGTTGAACGTGCAAACATTTCTCCGTTGCAGATAATTTCGGAAGGCGCAACCCTTGCAAGCAATTCATTGAGGTTTAAAGCGACCTGAGCGTCAAGTTGGACATGATTGAATTCACCCGTCGAAATATCCACCCACGATACTCCGGCAGCCCCTTCACTGTAATAAATCGACATAAGATAATTGTTGACGTTATCCACCAGCATTTCACTGTCGATTTTAGTACCGGGAGTAACTTCGCGGATAATTTTGCGCTCCACTATACCCTTCTGATCGCCGGGTTTTGTAGTTTGATCGCAAATTGCAACCTTATATCCCTTTTCCAATAATTTTGCGATATAACTTTCAACGGCATGGAAAGGCACGCCGCACATGGGCGCACGCTCGGTAAGCCCGCAATCCCTACCCGTAAGAGTAAGTTCAAGCTCCCGACTGGCAACGATAGCATCGTCGAAAAACATCTCATAAAAATCGCCCAGCCTGTAAAAAACCAAAGTGTCTTTATACTGCTCTTTGATTTTCATGTATTGCTGCATCATTGGTGATAAAGCCATCAGTCCACAAGCTCCCCCTTAAGCTGATTGTTCTTTGTTCCCGTAATTTTCACACGCACAAACTGTCCCGACACATCTGACACCGAACGGAAGGAAATTGCTTTTTCGCACGATGATTTACCTTTAGCTTTACCATCTTTCCACTCGTCGCACAAAACCTCATAAGTTTTTCCCACGCAATTAAGCGCCTCGCGATTCCCGATATCGAACTGCAGGTCTATCAGTCTTTTTATCCTGTCTTTTTTTACGGACAAGTCGACTTGCTCCATTTTATCGGCAGGAGTACCCGACCTTCTGGAATAAATAAAAGTGAACAGATTGTTATATCCTACCGTTTTAACGACTTTTTCCGTTTCCAGAAAATCTTCTTCGGTTTCGGTGGGAAAGCCCACCATAATATCACTTGACAAGCCGACGTGAGGAATATATTTCCTGATCATGTCTATCTTGTCGAGATAGTCTTTTTGCGTATACTTCCTGTTCATGAGGCTTAAAATGCGGTCGCTGCCCGCCTGCACGGGAAGATGAATATAATCCGCAAGCTTGTCCGAAGAAGCGATTACTTTAACGACGTCCTCGGATAAATCTTTGGGGTGCGAAGTCATAAAGCGTATCTTATATTTACCGTCAAAAACGGAAAGTTTTTCCAACAGACGCGCAAAATTTATTTCACCGTCAAGGTCGTTGCCGTAAGAATTGACGTTTTGACCAAGAAGAGTTATTTCTTTATACCCTTCGTCCAATAACCTTTTTACGTCGTCGCAGATTCTATCCGCGTTACGGCTGCGTTCCCGTCCGCGCACATACGGAACAATGCAATACGAACAAAAATTATTGCAGCCGTACATTATGTTAACCCAAGCATTGACGCCGCTGGTCCTGTATACGGGCACGTCTTCCACAATGCCCTCTTCTTTTTCCCAGATTTCGCTTATGTATTTTTTCTGTTGAAGTTCGTCGAGATATTCGCCGAATTTATGAAGATTATGCGTGCCGAATATTATATTAATGAAAGGACATCTTTTTTTAAGCGCTTTTTCCGCGCCGGGTTTCTGAGCCATACAACCGCACACCGCAACTTTAAGTCCGGGCTTGGTTTCAAGCAATTTTTTGACTATTCCCAGATTTCCAAGCACTCGTTGCTCGGCGGTTTCGCGGATACAACAGGTATTAAAAACAACTATATCGGCATCATTCAAAGATTCCGCCTCCGTATACCCGCGCGAACGCAGTATTCCCGCAAGTTTTTCCGATTCGTGAACGTTCATCTGACAGCCGTAAGTATTTATAAAATATTTCCCTTGCATATGGCCTCCGTAGTCAATTATATAATATTGCGACAAAAAAGTACAGTAATTCGCCGCGTTTTTGCACCCGACAGAATGTAAAATTATATATTTTTAATCTTTTTGCGGTAAATTCTTTCTTCGTTACAAATACTAATCTCATGAAAAAGGGAATTAAAATCTTTGCGTCCGTCGCCGTTGTCTTATGCGCCTTTTCGGCGGTAGCGTTTCTCAGCGGTTTAATGCTTATCGAACCGAAAATCAGAATTAACGGTTTCGCAGTTTTAGATAAGGCAAGGCTGGAAAACGTAAACAAAACCGTTACCGTAACCGACGGCGCGGGGAACGCAATAAACGACGCGATTTACGACAACAATAAGATTTTTACCGATATAAAAACGCTGCCGAAACATACGCCCGCAGCGTTTGTGGCAATTGAAGACAAAAGATTTTATTCCCACCACGGCGTAGATTACTTAAGAATGATTTCTGCCGCAAAAAACAATATTTTTTCAGGTTCTTTCAAAGAGGGCGCGTCTACCATTACTCAGCAACTTGTAAAAAACACTCATCTTAAAAGCGACAAAACAATTTCAAGAAAAATTCAGGAAATCCGAATCGCGCGCGACCTCGAAAGAAATTACGACAAAGACGAAATCATGGAAATGTATCTTAACATTCTTTATTTCGGCAACAACATTTACGGAATAGGTACGGCTTCCCGCGTTTTATTCGACAAGTCCCCTTCCGAACTTCTTCTTCACGAAAGCGCGCTTTTGGCGGCAATTATAAATAACCCCGCTCGATTTAACCCCTACACTCACCCTGAAGCCGCGTTAAACCGCAGAAACAATGTTTTAAGCAAAATGCTAAGTCAAGGTTACATTTCGGAAAACGAATGCATCAATGCACAAAATGAAGAGCTGGGAGTTTCAGACAAATTAAACGTTTTAAATCAGTATATGAATAATTGCATCTGTGAAGCGGAAAATATTCTCGGTATAGATAAATCCGAACTGTTTAACGGAGGTTATACCATCGTGAGTTATTACGACTCGGGACTTCAGGGACATATAGATAAGCTTATTTCAGAAAACCGCGTCGAAAACGGGATTATAAACATTATAATTGCCGACAATGAAAACGGACGTTTTTTGGCAAACGGCGCAAACTCGCTTGCCGATTTAAGCCGACGGAAACGCCAGCCCGGCTCCACAATAAAGCCTTTTGTTTCGTACGCCCCCGCTTTGGAATTAAAAAACGTTTATACGGTGACGCCTATTCTTGACAAAAAGACGGCTTTCGGCAATTGGTCTCCTTCAAATTTCAACGATAAATATTACGGCTGGGTAAGCGTAGAAGACAGCCTTGTAAAATCGCTTAACATCCCTGCCGTTAAGCTTATGGAAATGAACGGAATCGAACAATCCAAAAATATAGCCAAAAAATTCGGCTTGACCTTCAGCCCCAACGACACTACGCTTGCCGTAGCTTTAGGCGGACTAACGGAAGGACTGACTCTTAATTCACTGACCGACGCTTATCGGACTTTCGCGGCAGGCGGACTTTACTCAAAAGGTAAATACGTGCGTGAAATAATCGACAGCGACGGAAAAACGGTTTACAAAGACAAAGGTTCGATGCAAAAACGCGCTATTTCCGAAGACAACGCATATCTTATGACCGAAATGTTGCAAAAATGCGCCAAAATCGGCACGGCAAAACAAGTCGGCTACGCTACTTGCGATGCCGCGGCAAAAACGGGAACAGCAGGCAACAAGGACGGAAACACCGACGCGTATTGCGTGGCTTACACGCCCAAATACACCGTGGCCGTACACATAAGCGCGGAAGACGGGCTTTTACACAACTCTTGCGCCGGAGGAACTCTGCCTGCAAAACTCGCACGTAAAATCCTAAACGCACTTAACGACAAAAGCAAATTCACCGCACCTGAAACTATTGTCAGCGCGGATATAGATATTAACGAACTTATAAATAACAAAAAAGTTTTGCTGGCCAGCAATGAAATCAAAGAAATAAACAGGAAAAAAGTGCATTTCTCATCAGACAATATGCCTTTGGTTTATTCGACGCCGCAAACTTACATTGAAAAAGAGTCGCCTCTCGACGATTTCGACAACTTTCAAATTATAGACTGAAACCGCTGAATTAAGCAGTTTCAGGAACGGATAATTTCGATATTTTCCACAGCTTCGTCAATCAGTTTGTCGATATCATGCAATCTGCTCTCTTCTCTTTCCGCACGGTTTATGGTAGGATGAGTAACGGGAGCGTCAGGCAGAAATACGGTACAGCAATCTTCATACGGTAAAATCGACGTATCGAAAGTGCCTATTTTTTTGGAAATTTCTATTATTTCATCCTTATCCAATCCGATAAGCGGACGAAATACAGGCAGTTCTTTTATCATGGAATTGGTTACGCAAATGCTTTCAAGTGTCTGACTCGCAACCTGGCCAAGGCTTTCTCCGTTAACCAAGCACTTACAGCCGCGCATTAAAGCAATTCGCTCGGCAATCCGCATCATAAATCTTCTCACCAAAGTAATCATGTACGAAGTGTCGCAACAACGGTGAATTTCTTCCTGAATTTTGGTAAACGGTACGCATATAAGCGTTATTTCACCCGTATAGTCGGACATAATTTTGGCAAGGTCCACAACTTTTTGCTTTGCAAGCTCACTTGTATAAGGATAGGAATGGAAATGAACGGCGTCCAGTTTCAACCCACGTTTAGCCATCATATATCCCGCAACGGGACTGTCGATTCCGCCCGAAAGCATCAGCAATCCTTTACCCGCGCAGCCTACGGGCATACCGTTTGCGCATGCGATTTTATCGGTATATATGAAAGTACCGCCGTCTTCTCTTATATCCACGTTAACCACAAAATCCGGTTCAAACAGGTCAACCGTAAGATTCGGATTGCTATTTAAAATTTTACCGCCCAGATATTTAGCCGTTTCCACCGAGTTCATGGGGAAAGTTTTATCCGCTCTGTTTACGCTGACCCTGAATTTCCCGCTTTTTTTCGAAAGCGCAACGGCAGTTTCCGTTATAGCCTCAAGGTCGGTTTTAGTCGATTCCGCAACGCTCAACGAATGAAGTCCGAATACTTTGCGCAAGCGTTCTATTATCTCGTTTTCCGTTTCGGGACGGTAATCTGAAATTACATAACGACTTCTTTTATAAGAAAAACGGTAGTCAAGTCCGTCAAGTTTCTGCTTAATGTTACCGATAAGCTTATCTTCGAAAAATTTCTTGTTTTTGCCTTTAAGATGAATTTCGCCGTATCGGAGAAGTATTACTCTATCCAATTTTGTTACCTCTTAATTTTTCTATATTCGCGGCAATTACCGCGACGGCTTTTACAATGTCTTTTGTTTGTGTTTCGGGCGAAAGACTTAATCTCAACGCTCCGTCTATGACTCTTTTGTCAAACCCGGCTTCAGCCAGAACCCTGTTGCCTCCGTGACGGCTTGAACAAGCGGAGCCGCGTCCTATTATTACGCCGTCATCCGCACACATCGACTGTATTATTTCCGACTTTGTTCCTTCCGCGGAAAAAACAGTAATCATTCCCGTGCGATAAGCGTCTTTCGCTATAACCGTCATGCGGTCGATTTTCTCAAGTTCGCGGAAAAGTACAGAGTTAAGCTCTTTTATTTTTTCATTATCGAACTCTTCGCGAAATTTTTTCGCTGCAGCGGCAAAAGCAACTATTCCCAAAACGTTTTCTGTCCCAGAACGCATTCCGCTTTCCTGCCCGCCGCCGAAAATAAACGGTCGCAAAGTTATTTTCGAGGATATATACAGCGCTCCTATACCTTTCGGGGCGCCTATTTTGTGTCCGCTTACACTATAAAGATCAACGCCCAAACGCTTCACACTGCAATCGGTTTTAAGAAAAGCCTGCACTCCGTCCGAATGAAATATTATTTTGGGATTTATTGCTTTTACGCCAGCCGACAAAGAAGCTATGTCATTGGTCGCCCCTGTTTCGTTGGAAACATGCATTACGGAAACAAGACAGGTGTTTTTATCGACAAGGGACAGAAGCGAATCGTTGTCCACAAGTCCGCAAGAATTAATTTTTGCAAACCTTACGTCAAATCCTTTGTTTTTCAGTTCTTTTGCGCATTCGTAAACGCCCGAATGTTCTCCTCCGCCCACAACAATATTGCCTCTGTTGTTTTTAAATCCGCAATTAAGCGCCCAGTTATTCGACTCGGTTGCACAGGAAGTGAAATACATTTCGCTCGGGTTACAGTCAAGCATGGAAGATAAATCAGCCCTCGCTGCGGAAATAAGTCTTTTAACCTTTATTCCGCCGGGATACGTCGAGGAAGGATTGTAAAAATCCGCCGTAACCGCATTGTTTATCGCGTCGACGGCTTCTTTATATACGGGCATAGTTGCAGCATTGTCAAGATATATCATTTTTCTTAGCGGCCTCAAGAATAATTTTTTTAACCGAATTGTCCAAAACAGACATAGGCAAAGCTTTTCGCAAAGCAAACAAAAACTCGTCGTCCAATTCCAGAATCAATAATTTTTTTTCGCCGTCAAGAGAAAAGTAAATGTAGCCTAAAAGCGAATCGTCGTTGCAAAAAGCGTTCATTTTTTTTATGCTTTTATCGATATTATATCTTTCGAAATTTTCACTTTCCAAAGTACCGATTTCCGAAATTGCGGACATAGATGCTTCCAAGAATTTTTTACGTTTCTTTCTGTTAAGAACCTGCATCACTCTGAAAACGTCGCCCGCAATATAATAGTCGTATTCCGCATTAAACCTTGAAAGCAACATACTGAATAAAACTATGGAGGTTATAGGCGGCAATATCATGATTACCGAAAACAGAATGCTTAACACTACCGCCAACGCGCCTTGATCGACGGGAATCCCTTGAAAACTGAGAATAAAATAAATTTCGATAACCAGAATGATTATCGACAGTACTCTTATAACGTTAAAAACAACGTTTCTCTTCTTATGTTTGTCAATATTTTCGTTGACAACGTTTTTTTCAAAAAAAATCTCCATATCGCCTCTTGAAAGATTGTGTTCGGTTTTACAAGTATAACATAAAAACTCCGCAATTTAAAACGATTAACGTAAAAATCCCGAAATTTTGTTTTACGCTTGTTTATTTTATCGTAGCAAAAGTAACTCCGTTATCGCCCTCTCCGTACCTTCCGTAACGGAATTCGGAAACAAGAGAATTTTTCTTCAGGTAATTTTGTATACCTCTCGCAAGCGCTCCCGTTCCTTTTCCGTGAACTATTTTCAAAATTTTGGCTCCGTTTTCATTATTCATAGATATAATGTACGGCTCTATGGCTTCTATGGCCTCACTTACGGTCATACCTAAGACTTTAACTTCGATTTCGCTGAACCCCGACGAAGAAGAGTCGCCACCCGAATTATTTGATGTCGATTTATCCGATTTTGCATGGAATTTAACGTTTTTCTTGGCTATCTTGCCACGTTCATCAAACTCCGATTGTTTTACGGGCTTACCAAGGTCGTCAAAAGAAATTTTTGTTTTTACGGCTCCGACCAGAATTTCTGCTTCACGACGCTTTGAATTAATGGTTTTAACCGTTCCCGTCGCTCCTAAACTTTTTACGATTACCGTTTTTCCCGGTGCGATTTCACCGTCGGTTATATCCTCACAAATAACGACGTTTTTCTCTTCGTTTAGTCTGTATGCAAGATCTTCAAGCCCCGAACGAAGTTTTTTCGCTTCAAGTAACGCCGCTTCGTCAGCGCGCAGCAAAGCCTGTTTCATCTGCTCAATAATATCATTGGCTTTTTCAACCGAGTTTGAAACAAGTCTTTTGGTCTCGGCGGCGGCATTGCTTTTGATTTTTTCAAGCGCTGCGTCCAACTTTGCTTGCTTTTCGGCAATTTCAGCCCTTTCGATTTGTGCAATGTGCTTCAGTTTTCTGGTTTCCTCAAGTTCGGAAATGGATTCGTTTTTTATTTTTTCCGCATTTTGCAGAATGTTTTCAAATCTGACTTTCTCTTCGCTCAGCGCACACTTTGCTTTATTTATAATGAAATCATTTAATCCAAGGCGTTTGGCGGTTTTAAGTGCGTTACTCGTACCGGGCATACCTATAATTAACTTATAAGTCGGTTTAAGAGTGTTTTCATCAAATTGCATACAGGCGTTTTCCGCATAAGAAGATATTAAAGCGTATTCCTTAAGTTCGCTGTAATGGGTAGTCAATAACGCCAAAGCTTTCTTTTTTTCTATATATTTTACTATCCCCACAGCAAGCGCGGCGCCCTCCGTAGGATCTGTTCCGCCGCCTACTTCGTCCAGAAGCACCAGCGAGTTTTCCGTCATTTTTTCCGTTATACCGATAATGTTGTTTATATGCGAAGAAAAAGTGCTAAGCTCGTTTTCGATACTTTGTTCGTCACCGATATCGCAAAATATATCGTCAAAAACATGCAAACGCGCCTCAGTGCAAGGCAAATACAATCCGAAATAAGCCATAAGGCAAAAAAGTCCCACGGTTTTTAATGAAACCGTTTTACCTCCGGTATTGGGTCCTGTTATAAGAAGTATTCCGAATTTTTCGCCCAATTCAATGTCAACAGGAACAACTTTGTCTTTGTCTATCAACGGATGTCTTGATTGCGATAAAAATATCTGTTTTTTGTCCGAAATTTCAGGGAAAACTCCGTTTATTTTAATAGAATACTTCGCCTTACAGAATACTATGTCTAATATAGTACAAGCGTTTTGACTAACATAAAGCATATCAGCGGAAAGCGCAACGCGTTTTGAGAATTCATAAAGAATCCTTTCCACCTCAGCCTGTTCTTCCGAAACGGCAAATTTTAATTCGTTATTAAGTTCCACAATAGCAAAAGGCTCGATAAACACAGTCGAACCGGTAGCCGATTTGTCATGCATAAGTCCGGGAACGTTACCCCTGCATTCCGATTTAACGGGCAACACATATCTTCCCTCACGCACCGTAACCAGATTATCCTGCAAATATTTGGAAGAATTATTGTTTCGAGTATAGCTTAATAATTTTTCTTTCAGTTTTACATTGAGATTAAGTATCTTTCTTCTTAAAGCAAAAAGTTTATCGCTTGCATTGTCACTCATTTCATTGTCACTTAAAATGCAATCGAAAATATTTTTTTCAAGAGATCTGTCAAGCACAATGTTTTCAGTGACGGATTTAAGAAGAACTATTTCCTCAGGCGCCGACGCAACCGTACTTTGGGCAATCCGCGCACTGCGCAGCAATCTGCCGACTTTAAGCAGTTCACCCATGGATAAAACGGAATCTTTTTTCGATTTTTCCAACACATCGTCAATATCATCAAACGCAACAACAGGGTTTAACGCAAATTTATTAAGCATCATATCGGCTTCCCGAGTAAGAGCAAGATTCCTTTCTATTTCATACACGTCAAAAGAAGGCGCGCTTTCCGTTATTTGTTTTCGCGCCCTTTCCGAGGCAGACAACGCGCCCACTGACTCTTTGACCTTGTCAAATTCAAGTAGATTAATTGTTCTCTCATTAAGCATATTACTAAATCTCTCCGCAACAAAAAAACAATAGAATCAAATCAACACAAACAATCGCAACAACAAAATACAAGCAAAGCCGTCATAGCTATAGGAACATTATACAACCGGGTCAAACGTATCGTCAAATTCAAAAGCACACAAATCAAACTTATTCAGTATTTTTGTATAGCAATCCGACAAAACTCACGCTTAAGCAAGGAACCTTATTTACAAAAGCTTTTTATTAAAATAGCCATGTGTAGAATTCAAGGAATTACTTTTGCCGTTTTTAAGCGACATAAGTATTTCTTTCGCATCTCCCCCAACCCCGATTAAATCAACAAATTTGTTTTTAACTCCGCGCTTTTTGCACTCGGAAATGTTGTCCAGAACATTACAGTTAAGCAATTGAGAGTAACAATATTTTATTCTGTAATTTCTAAGAAGAAAAACCTTTCCGGTTTCGTCTTTTATGGACAAATCCTCGCCTTTGCAGCTCACGCACTTTCCGTTATTAATACTTTTTTTGGGGCAATGAGAAAAAGTCATAAGCGGCAAATAACCGTATATATAAACAAAATTATCACCGAATTTATTTTCGTCATATTCGGGCGACAGTATTTTAAGCACGCGAAAATCAGGATTAACCAGATTCATCATAGGGCCCCATATCGTATTTTTACCTTTAGCCAACTCTAAACCGCCGATATTATTGACAATAACGTTTTTTACGGCAGACGAAGCCAATATTTTCTTGATGTTTTCAACGTCGCCTCCGCGCAACACATTAGGAAGCGTCAGAAACACCAATTTGCCCGTTTCGCTTTCAAACTTTTCTATATCGAATGCAACTTTTTCATCATATACTTTAGGAAAATAAGCCGCATAATCGTATAAATCCAAACAATCCATTAGCAACGAAAGATTATCAACCTGAACCATTACACTACCGTTAATCAAGCGCAAATCATTGTCATTTGAGTTTAAGTAGTCTTTATCAAAAGTAAATTTCTCAAGCTTATCACCATCTCGGCGTTTGTTGTATTCCGAAATCAAAAAATTCTCGAAATCCGAATAAACCTTGCGCCTGAATTCGTTAAGCATAGACTTGAGCACAAAAACCTCATCGTCCGTATCACACTCAAAGTTTTTAAGTAAAAAATACGTATTGCCGGTTTTCAAAAAACATTCTTTAAAATCCTTTTCCGTCAACGGACTTTTTTCCGCCCGTGCAGCTTCAAAATCCGACGAAAACGACAATTTATACCCGCCACAACCCAATTCAACCTTTAGCGGATTCCCTACCGTAGCAAAAACTTTTACATCGATCGACACAAACCTGCTTCTGGCATTTATTTCGTCCATCAGCTTCACATCGGTCGTAAGATTTACAATGTCGCCTTTTCTTAAATTTCCTTCATAACCTACACAGTTTCCGTTTGAGGAAACCAAAGAAGAACCGACTTCCGTTTTATTACGCAAAAACTTTAATCCGTCACCCCTTTTTAGCGGACTACGCAAATTAAGTATCGCTTTTTTACCGCAAACTTCCGTTACTTTCCCGATTTCAACACCCATATGTCCCTGGGTATATGGATAAATTACATTTTCGGTCGGGTTATTTAAATATGCAGTGCAGGAATTGCCTCGATTAAATAATTTTTTTAAGTTTTCTTCCGAGTCTTGTTTTCCCCCGACAAGCGCTTTATAATGACGGACTGCCTCACCCACATATTCGGGACGACGCATTCTTCCTTCGATTTTCAACGAACATACGCCCGCATCGCGCAATTCGTTAATTTTATCAGATAAATCCAAATCCTTTGCCGAAAGCCAGTAACCCTTTTTGCCGTTTATTTCATATTTTTTACGGCAAAACTGAAGACACCTGCCGCGGTTACCGCTTAAACCCGCAATCATGGAAGAAAAATAACAATTACCCGAAAAAGCCACACAAAGAGCGCCGTGAACAAAAAATTCGGTTTCAAGTTTAGTATGCGCTGTTATTTTTCTGACATCTTCAATTAAAGTTTCGCGCGATAAAATTACTCTGCTCACTCCGAGTTTTTCGGCGGCAAGCGCTCCCTCAAGATTATGAACACCCGCTTGAGTGCTTAAATGTATAGTTATGTCTGGCATAGTACTATGCAAATATGCAATAAACGGTAAATCTTGAAGAATAAAAGCGTCCACACCGACAGAATCAGCATATTTTATCGTAGATAAAGCCTCCTTATACTCAGAAGGCTTTATAACGGTATTTACCGCAAGATACACTTTTACATTAAAAAGATGACAATATCTGACCGCCGAAGCCAACTCTTCTTCACTGAAATTCGCAGCTTTAGCACGCGCACTGAAAGCCGATGCACCCAAATATACGGCATCGGCTCCGTTAATTACAGCAGCTTTCAGCGCGGAAAAACTTCCGGCAGGCGCAAGAACTTCCATTCCCTTTACTCTTTCCAAAATCCGTTATCTCAACTTTGCGTCGAATTTTTCGCTTAAAGCCTGCATTATAGAATTCATACATTCCTGTATCTGAGAGTCGACAAGAGTTTTTTCATCCGATCTCAGTTTAATGCTGAAAGCAAGACTTTTATACCCCGATTCAATTTGCTCGCCTTTATAAACGTCAAATAAAGCAACCGACTCGCAAAGCGCGCAAGAATTTTTTATGCAATCGGCAATTTCCCCGACCGTATATTTATCATCAACGATTACGGCAAGATCCCTGTCTACTATGGGAAATTTAGGTAACGGGCAGAATTTGACGATTGGTTTACTTTTTTCTATAAAACCGCTGAAATCTATTTGCGCCACATATACGTCGCCGTGAATACCGTACGCGTCGGCAACCACAGGATGAATTTTACCGAAAGAACCTATAATCTTCCCGTCGCACCCAATATCCGCGCCAATTCCCGGATGCAGATAAGGCGCAACCGTCCTTTTTATCGAGTAATCGACAAAACCATCAAGCACTTCGCAAACGGCAGCTTTAAGCTTATAGAAAGTTTCATCTTTACCGCAATACGCAACGCATAATACGTCGTGCTCTTCAGGCAATTTCTCAAGCGGTAATTTTTCAGGCAGATAAATTTTAGACAATTCGAACAACCTGAAATCACCGTTTTTGCGGCTGAGATTGGTGCTTACGGCATTAAGCATACTGCCCACAAGCTGAGTGCGCATTACCGCAAATTCTTCGCTTAAAGGATTGAGAAGACGTATAACGTTCCTTTCGGGCGCAAATTCAGGATATCTTAATTTATCGTATTGTTTATAATTTATAAATGAATAAGTATAACACTCGAACGCACCGAAGGACGTCATGGTATTTCTTATCGCGTTAAGATTTTTCTGTCTTACCGTCATCCCTCCGTTAGTGGGATGAGCGTCCTTAATAAGATCCGACCGCAAGTAATCATAGCCGTAAAACCTTATAACCTCCTCGGCAAGATCGGTATAATTATCCACGTCCTCGCGGAACAGCGGAACCGAACATATTATTTTGTCGCCGCGAAGTTCCACGCCGAATTCCAAAGATTTAAGAATTTTAGCCATTACGGACTGTTTGACTTCGATACCGAAAAGGTCGTTGATTTTGCTTGCCGAAGTTTCGATAACTTTTGTTTCGGGAGCAGGAGCACCGTCCTCGGTTTTAAGCGAAGTGATTTTACCGGCTTTAAGTTTGTAAAATAAGCTTAGTGCGCGCTCGCGTCCAAGCTCGACACTTGTCCAATCCACGCCTTTTTCGTAACGCGCCGAAGAATCGGATCTGAGCCCAAGAGCCCTTGACGTACCCCTGACGCTTTCCTTGGCAAAACGCGCCGCCTCAAGAAAAACATTCTTAGTTTCGTTATTGATTCCGCTGTATTCGCCGCCCATGACGCCGGCAATGGCAACTGCCTTTTTGTCGTCCGCAATTACAAGCATATGCGGGTTAAGCTTGTATTCCTTTCCGTCCAAAGCCACTATTTTCTCGCCGTCGAACGCGTGTCTTACGTTAATTTGCCCTTCGATAAGACGCAAATCGAATGCGTGAAGCGGCTGGCCTACTTCCATCAGAACGTAATTGGTTATATCGACGATATTATTTATGGGACGAATTCCGACCTGGCGAAGCCTGTCGCGCATCCACTTAGGAGATTTTTCTATATTTATATCCGTAATAAGCCTGCCCGTATACAAAGAGCAAACTTTTTTGTCTTCAACCTTTGCGGACGGAATGGACAAACCAACCGAATCATATTCCTTATAATTTAAGGACGGCTTTTTTGCTTTTTTGCCGTACAAAGCAGCAATTTCACGCGCCATGCCGTAAACGGACTGACAATCCGCACGGTTTGCCGTAACGGAAATATCGAGAACGTATTCATTCAAGCCCAGTACATCCTTAATGTCTTTGCCTATTTCGGTATCGGGCGGCAAAATCAGAATTCCGTTAACTTCCGCCCCTTCTATTACGTTGTCGTCAATCATAAGTTCCGCACCGGAACAGAACATGCCGTAACTCATAACCCCGCGAAGTTCGCTGGATACTATGTGTTTCCCCGTAGGCAAAACCGAATCGTTAAGCGCGACGGGAACCTTGTCGCCTACGCTGACGTTTGTTGCGGCGGTAACTATCGTAGTGATTTCTTTTCCGACGTCTACGGTGCAAACTTGCAATTTATCTGCAGAAAAGTGCTTTTTTATGTCAATAATTTTTCCCACAACGACGTTTTCGATATTTTCGCCGGTATAAATTATTTCTTCCACCTCAAAACCTATCCCGAGAAGTTTTTGGGAAAGTTCCTCAGGCGTTACGTCGATATTAACAAATTCTTTTAACCATCCAAGCGGTAATTTCATAGTTTCATGCCTCCCCTTCAGTTAAACTGCTTTAAAAAACGCAAATCGTTTTCAAATTCCAGACGCATATCGTTGATGCCGTACCTTATAACAGTAATTCGGTCAAGACCTATACCGAAAGCAAAGCCCGTATATTCGTCGGGGTCTATGTCGCAGTTTTTAAGCACGTTTCTGTTGACCATGCCGGCGCCCAGAATTTCAATCCAGCCCGTACCCTTACAAACGCGGCATCCTTGTCCTCCGCAATAAGGACAAGACGCGTCCACCTCAACGCTGGGTTCGGTAAAGGGAAAGTATGACGGTCTGAATCTTGTTTTGGTGTTTTCACCGAAGAAAAATCTTGCAAATCTGTCCAAAATTCCTTTAAGGTCGCACATGGTTATATGATTGTCAACAACAAGCCCTTCTATCTGATGAAATACGGGAGAATGTGTTGCGTCAACGTCATCGGCGCGGAACACCCTTCCGATGTTTATCATTTTGATGGGCGGCTTGATTTTTTCCATTGTGCGTATCTGCCCCGCGGAAGTCTGCGTTCTCAGCAAAATGTTCGAAGTAACGTAAAACGTGTCCTGCATATCGCGCGCAGGATGATTATCGGGAGTATTCAAAGCTTTAAAATTGTAATAGTCCGTTTCAATTTCAGGACTGTCTACCACCATGAATCCGAGTGAAGAAAAGAAATCGATAACGGAATTTTTTACAATGGTCAACGGATGCAATCCGCCTTTCTTTCTGTCGCTGCCCTCGATTGTAATGTCTATTTTTTCCTCTTCAAGCTTTTTGGAAAGCTCCTCTTCGTACAGTTTTTTAAATTTACCGTCGAAAGCCTCCTCAAGACGGACTCTGGCGTCGTTTACAAGCTTTCCCGCCATAGGTCGTTTGTCGGCAGGCAAATCTTTAAGATTTCTGAGTATGCCGGTAAGCTCGCCGTTTTTACCGAGTATTTCCACTTTTAACGAAGCCAGCTCCTTGTTGTCGACGACGCTTTCCAGTTTACAGAAAGTGCGCTCGACAATTTCTTTTAATTTCTCTTCCATGGTTCCTCCACAAAAAAAAATAAAACCCCGGAGAAAAATCCCGGGGCGTGTTTTACTACGCTGTACCACCCAAGTTCACCGCTATAAATGCGGCCTTACGGCGACCTTTAACGCTGTCGAAGCGGGCGCGCCTACTTTATTCCGCGTGCCGACTTGGCGGTGAATATCTTTTTTACGCGCGTACCCTTTCAGCAAAACGGATACTCTCTGTCGTTTGCGTAAAACTCTTATGCCGCTTGATAACGTCTTTAACAGAATTTTAACACAAAAATAAGACAAAATCAAGCGAATTAAGGTATTAAATCCATCATATCCTCAGTGCTTGTGGAATTAAGATAGGTATCGGGTATTTTACCGATTATTACGCTTTCAAGGATTACGACGTCCGTTTCGGTATTGATAACGTTATTTGCACCGGGAAGTATTGCGCTTATTTTTGCTCCGATTCTGAGATAAATACGATGATTAGTTTGATTTATTCCGGCTTCCTTAAATTCGGAACACAACTTTGCCGTGACCGAGCCCACGGGCACCACGCGCAAATTAAGGTCGGGACCTTTACCCGAAAACAGCATAATACCCGACAAAGACCCCACAGGCACGTCAATACCGTGCGAACCCAATTCCGTAATACGGTTCTGCGATTCTATCGTGCTTTTCTGCACTATGGAATTTACGGCTGTTGAATTTATTCTTATACTGTTTATGCAATTTTCATTGTCATACCCTATAATTACCATATCGGTATAGGAAGGCGACTGCTCCATTACTTCGGAAACAGCTTCGTTAACGGCAGTAACGGCAAGAGCGCGTATCTGATCTTCCGAAACCGTTTTCAATACGGGCGCCACGGCAAGTCTTAAATATAAAATACAGACCGCAAAAAAGAAAACGATCGAAATAATTACAATCGTAAGTCTTTTTCTTTTTTTGCTTCTGCCGCACTTTACCATATTATTATATATGCATATCGAATGCTTTTAGAAACAATACTTATTTAATTTCATTTGGATTTAGGGGCAAAAAACAACGTAACAAGATAACTCGCAACGACCGCAACGCCTACGCCGTAAGCAGTACGTACAAGTCCGCCGGCAAAAGCTCCGGCAAACCCCACGGTACGCGCAAGGTAAATCGCGCCTTTTGCCAAAGAAGCACCGAATCCTATTATGGGCACGCTTATTCCCGACCCGAGATATTTATATAGAAAATCGTAAACGCCCACCGCCTGAAGAACAATTCCGCCTATAAGAAACAGCACCAGAATTCTTGCGGGAGTAAGTTTTGTTTTGATTATAAGCACCTGAGCTATCACGCAAATCAACCCTCCCGCCGCAAATACTATCAGATAATTAAGCAAATATTCCCACCACATTTTTTCACCTCTCTAAAATCACGCCGTGACTTATACACGGTATGGTTTCTCCCTGGAAACAGCTTTGAGAACTCATTAATGCTCCCGTTGCAAAATATGCCACTTTGGAATACTGACCATTCAGAATCTTGTCGATAATGAACGAATTAACAACGGAGGCACTGCACCCGCATCCGCTTCCGCCCTGATAACACTTTTGCGTAACGTCGTAAACAAGGCTTCCGCAGTCAATGTAATTCTGTCCCAGCGTATAACCCTTTTCTCGCATCAAATCCCTTAATATATCGGAACCGAGTTTTCCCAGGTCTCCGGTTATAATAAGGTCATATTCGTCAGGGCCCGTACCTGTATCGCCGAAAAGGGCAAGCAAAGAATCCATCGCCGCAGGCGCCATACTTGCACCCATATTGTTCAAATCGTTTGTGCCGAAATCAACAACTCTACCGAAGGTTGCGGAAGTAATTTTTACGCCGTCGCCTTTTGAGGAAAGCAATGTTGCACCCGCCGCAGTAACCGTCCATTGTGCATACGGCGGCCGCTGGCAACCGTACTCCAGAGGATATCTGAATTGGCGCTCTGCCGTAGCAAAATGGCTGGCGGTAGCACACATGATTTTATCAAAATAACCGGCGTTTATTAATGAAGAGCCTATTGCAAGCGATTCGCTTAACGTGGAACAGGCACTGTAAACGCCGAGGTACGGAATACGCAACTCTCTTGCCACATAACTCGAACTTGTTATCTGATTCAAAAGGTCGCCTGCTATGAAAAGGTCAATATCCTCCGTTTTAACGTCGGCGCTTTCCATGGCGCCGTTAATCGCCGCAAGCAACATGTCGTATTCGGCCTTTTCGAAAGTCTTTTCATGCATTTTATCGTCGTCGACTATTTTGTGAAAATACCGCCCTACCGGACCGCGCCCCTCTTTTTCACCTGCAACCGACATTCTGCCGATTATTTTCGGCGGGTTACTAAAGAAAATAGTATGACTTTTTCCGTTTTTTTCCATAGGCTTAAAAGATTGATTCAATGCAGCTTTTTTACCTTCGTTATTATTGACGAATCCGCAATTTTCGCCCTTGTGTAACAATACGTTCATGCGCCGAATCTCCCGAAAATAATTAAATGCAAAAGACCGGCCACCGTAGACCATACGATGCCGTTAACAACAACAGGGCCGACTATAGAAAACATCTTTACGCTTGTACCGAAAATTATTCCTTCGCTTTTAAATTCCATCGCCGCACTTGACATCGCATTTGCAAAACCCGTAATCGGAAGAAAGGAACCCGCGCCTCCCCTTCGGCCGATAGCGTCGTAAAATCCAAGCCCCGTAAAAAGTATCGCAAGTGCAATCAGCGTCATGGAAGTTAAATTTCCAACCATATCTACCGAAAGCTCGGGAAAAATCAAAGCGTATAAGTCACCAAATCCCTCGCCAATAAGACAGGTAAGTCCGCCTATCCAAAAGCTGTTAAATAAAGACTTAAGCGGCAAAGTGGACGGAGAAACCGCTTTAACGTATTTTTCGTATCTTTCGTTTCTTGCTTTAATGTAAGAATTATCTGACATCTTTTACGACACCTTCTTCAAAATAAATTTCGTTATCCGTAACGTTTATTTGTCCGGTAATATCGCGTTCTTTTCTTTTCATAAGCACCTCTTTGATTAATATCTCTTTCGTAAAGCCTTTTTATTCCGCATAAAATAAAAATACCCCGCGTGGAAACGCGGGGTATTTCATTTTCGGGTATAACCCTAAACTTTACTGGCTGCGCACAAGTGCGCTTTTTATTGGCCTGTCAGCCATGCATTGGTTACTTGCTACCCGTCAACGGGTCTCTCGGGTCAAATATGCTTAACTGCTCGCTTTCCTTATCCTTCTTCAACTGGTTTGCTATATATTCTTTTATCGCTGCCGTGTTCTTTCCTACTGTGTCTACATAGTATCCCTTACACCAAAATTCGCGGTTGCGGTATGCAAATTTCATATTCCCCCATTTTTGAAATATGATCGTCGCGCTCTTTCCTTTCAGATATCCCACCCAATTTCAACCCCAAACAAATCAATCAGATACAGCAAAAGACCGGCAGAGTGAACCCTGTCGGTCTTTTCTTATGTATCCTTTCTATATAATTCTATATAAGCTCTCCGAATTTGCTTTTTCGGTCGGCTATGGTAGCATAGTTCCTCGCGGACGTCAACGTCCGTAAAATCGTCGCTGAAAACTTTATCTTCCCCTACCGTCAGCCGAGCATCGCTTGGCTTTTTTCATACCCTTGAAGCAACGCTCTATTCTGACGAAACGATTTTTCTTTCCCCGTTGACTTCCGCAAACTGACAGACAAGATGCTTTCCCTTTACCGTCCTATGCACCGTCGCCTCTTGCCCGAAAAAGCGCAAATTCAAGAGGCGTAATGAACGGCAAAAACCAATGAAAGAAAGCCATGCGCGGCGGAAAAAGCGCGCGGGACACACGGCCCCGCGCGCTTTTATACGGAAAATCTTTACAGCGCCCCGACTATTTTATGCGGAAGATACAGCTCGTCTATATAGGCGACGTCTTCCGCCGTCAGCGCAACGTCGAACGCTCCTGCGGCATCGTCGAGGTATTCCGTCTTTGTCGCGCCGATGACAGGCGAAGCCACGCCCTTTGCAAAATGCCAGGCAAAGACGATCTGCGTCATCGTGACGCCGTATTTCTGCGCCAGTTCGGCGATGCGCGCGGCGATCGCCTTGTCAGCATCCTCGGTCGAATCGTATTTTGCGTGCGCCACTTTATCCGTCCTGCTCCGCATGGTATCCGCTTCCCAGTTCGGGCGTGCGCACCTTCCGGCGGCGAGCGGACTGTACGGCGTAAGCGCGACGTTCATCTGTCTGCATATGGGGATCAGTTCCCTTTCGTCTTCTCTGTAGAGCGGATTGTAATGGTTCTGCATGGAAACGAAGGGCGTAAACCCGCTGTCGCGCGCGCATAACTGCATATTATAGAATTGATACCCGTACATTGCCGAAGCGCCGAGTGCGCGCACTTTGCCGGCTTTGACAAGCGAATCGAGCGCCTGCATCGTTTCTTCGACAGGCGTGCCGTAATCAAAGCGGTGGATGATATACAGATCAAGATAATCCGTTCCCAGACGCCTGAGCGTGCCGTCGATCTCGCGTGCGATCGCCCTGCCGGAAAGTCTGCCCTCGTTGAAATAAACTTTGGACGCGAGCACTACTTTATCCCGCGCAGCGTTTTTTCTGATCGCCCTGCCGAGGTACTCTTCGCTCGTTCCTGCCGAATAGGTATTCGCCGTATCGAAGAAATTGATGCCCAGATCGAGCGCGCGGCGTATGATGCGTTCGCTCGCATCCGGGTTCAGCGTCCATTCGTGCATGCGGCTTGCCGGATCTCCGAAGCTCATGCACCCAAGACACAGGCGCGATACTTCTATGCCGCTGTTTCCGAGTTTCGTATATTGCATGGCAGCATACCTCCGTAAATTACGGCAGAAGGCGGTACTGCCCCTCAGTCACCGCTTCCAGCCATTCGTTGCGCGCATTCTCGCCCGGAACTTCCACCGCTATGTGCGAAAACCAGCTGTCTTTTTTCGCGCCGTGCCAGTGTTTGACCCCTGCAGGAATGACAACTGCGTCGCCGGGGTTCAGACTGCGCGCTTCCTTGCCCCATTCCTGATACCAGCCGCTGCCCGCAACGCAGAGCAGGACCTGTCCGCCGCCCTTGTCCGCATGATGTACGTGCCAGTTGTTGCGGCAGCCCGGCTCAAAAGTCACGTTCGCAAAAGAGAGGTTCTCGCCCGCCTTCGCGAGCGGATTGAGATAAGACCTGCCGGTAAAATACCGCGCATACGCCGTATTTTCGCCGCCGAGGCCGAATACGTTGCTCTTTTCAAATTCTTTGAAGTCCATTCCGTCACCCCCGAGGTTTGATTTCGTGAATATTATACCACCGTTCGGCGGCGGTGTCTAATACTTATTTTTTATCGATACAATGCGCACAGTGCATAGCAGCCGGCAAAAAGGCGTTCCGCCGAATAGCGGAACGCCTTTTATTCAGATTCGCCGGCAGGGTCACTTTACCTTGACCGCTTTGCCGCCCGTAAGCACGATCATCTTGACCGCGTCGATGGAAAAATCCTGCGCTTCGACTGTGAGCGGCTTATCCAGTATACCGCGCGCGAGCACTTTGACAGAACCGACCTTTTTCGGCACGAGGCCCTTTTCGATGAGCGCTTCCAGCGTGACAGTATCATCTGTTTCAAAATTTTTGGAAAGCGTGTCGATATTGATAATACCTCTCTTTGTGCCGCGCGGCGCTTCGGAATCCTCATAGTCGAGCGAGGCGGCCACTTCGTGTTCGATCAGCTCCGCAGCTTCTTCATCGGAGATCGCAGCCTGCGCTTCGCGCAAGGTGACGCGGTTGCGTATTATCTCCCCGATATTTGCGCGCACGATCTCGCCGCCTTCTCCTTCCTGACCGCTCACATACCGTTTGACCAGTTTGTTTTCGACCAGTTCATCCGTCGTGCGGTACGGCAGGTAAAATTCCGTCCGGACCGTTTCTCCCTTTTCAAGCCCGTATTTTGCCGCCACGTCCGCAAACAGGTGTTTTGCATAGCGCACCTTGCGCGGCGATGTCAGTTTCAGCAGCATGGGCGTTTTCTGGAAGCGCTTGATATCGGACAGATCTTTGCCGCGGTACTTTGTTTCCTCGTATTCTTTGGGATCGAGCGCGAACGCCATGCAAAGTTTGCGTCCCTTGAACAGGAGCATCGCCAGCGTATTTCTGCCGGCATAGATGCGGACCTGCTTCCAGCTGACCGACATTTTTACGCGGTCATAAGAATTGACTTCATCCGCGAGCTCTCCGTAGCGCTGCTGGATCTCCTGCGGCGCCTGGATCAGTTTTGCACGGAAGCTGAAAATATACCGCACATAGATCTTACGCGCTTCGCCCGATTCCGGAAGAATGACCGGAAGAATCACGCCGCCGTCCTGCTTTTGATCAGAAGCGTCATCCACGAAAATATCTTCAATGTCGTCTTCTTCCGCAAAGTCGTCCTCGTCGTCCTCTTCTTCCTCTTCCGGCTCCTCGTCATCCTCCTCTTCCGCCGCCGCGGCTGCCGTCACGGCAAGTTCGGCCTGATCCGGGGCAGAATCCGCTGCAGGCGCTTCCGCTTCGGGCACAGGCTCTTCTGCAGGTTCTTCCGCTTCGGGCACAGGCTCTTCTGCAGGTTCTTCCGCTTCGGGCA